>Ga0208381_1000003_pt1 | contig 138534 bp, 122 predicted proteins | sample CryBogCBE13Jul09_FD_184572 | JGI IMG/M metagenome (GOLD analysis project Ga0208381, IMG submission 184572) | Freshwater microbial communities from Crystal Bog, Wisconsin, USA - CBE13Jul09 (SPAdes) (version 2) | ecosystem: Environmental > Aquatic > Freshwater > Lake | place: Crystal Bog...
AAGTTTCGCGATGTGATTGATGTCGATTTGTGCTGCGGACATAGAAGATTATTTACGAATCGAATAACCGTTTTTAGAGACTACGGTATCCTGTACTTTTTGAAATACGGCATTTACTTCATCATCGGTGAGCGTTCTCTCAGATGAACGAAAGACAAGGGAGTAAGCTAAACTCTTTTTCCCTTCAGGAATACCTTGGCCTTGGTAAACGTCGAAAAGATCAACGGATTCAAGGGCGAATGTTCCGTTAAGAGAATCTTTAGCTGCTTGAGTAAGATGGTTTTTTACATCTGATGCGCTGAGCGTCTCGTCTACAACTAAAGCTAAATCTCGTAGTGCAGCAGGTTGTAGGCTAAAAGGAGTAAAGCGGCTAGCAATCGATTGATTCTTGATTAACTCGGGCTTAATCGCAAAAAAACCAGCGTAAACTTTACCTTCAATACCGAGGGATTTCATGGTGCTTACACTCAGTAGCCCAAAGTGTGCCAGCCAACCTTCTGAAACAGAACCTACTTTTGCGCTGTGTCCCTCTTGCCAACCTAGACCAGCTGAAGCGGTGATTGTATGGTCGCTTAGTTTAATGCCTGCAAGCGAAGCAAGTACTTCACTGTGATGCTTAGCTGTAAAGAAATCAGGTGCTTCACGGTTTTGCCACTGGCGTAACTTTTGATCGGTGATGATGAAAGCAGCAGAGGCGAGTTCAATGATCTGACCACTAGACTCTATAAAGATACGACCTGTTTCTGCTAAACGGGAAGCATACACGCCGCGTGACTGATTGAGTCGTAATGATTCAAGTAGTCCTGGGATTAAGCTAGGACGTAGGTGGGATTGATCCTCGACAAACGGATTAGCTAAGCCAAGTGCTGCAAAGGCTTCGTCACTTACCCAAGCTTTAAGTTCTTTACCAGGGCGAAGGGTAATATTTACGCATTCATTGAAATCGTGGCCTACCAAATACTGTGTTGCGCTACGATTGAAGATGACGGTTGTGTCATCGTCTTGTGGAAGGGCGTTTGCTTTGACGCTTGAGTGTGGAATCGCCTCGGTGCCGTATAAGCGAAGAATTTCTTCAACTAAATCGATAGGGCGTTCAAGGTCAGTTCTCCAACTTGGAATGGCTACGGTCCATTCTGTCGCTTGATTAGCTAGCTGTTTTTCAGAAACGATTGTTAGCTGCAGTGACTCAAGGGACTGCTTCATGGCTTGGCTTGGAATATCAAAGCCTAAGCGTTCATTAACATAGCTAGAATTGACTGTGATCTCTTGTTTCCAAGGAGCGGGAGTGTGCGCTGAAAGGGTGGTACCCTCAGCTTTACCGTGTGCAAGTTCTTCGAGTAGTTGCACAGCACGGGCAAGTGCTTGTTTAGAACTGTGTAAATCAACACCACGTTCGTAGCGGTAGGATGAGTCAGAGCTGAGCGTTAATTTGCGCGAGGTTGAGCGAATGAGGGTTGGCTTAAATACAGCACACTCGATTACTAAATCTTTTGTTTCAGCGGTTACTCCAGAATCTACACCCCCCATAATACCAGCGATAACGACAGGACGGTTAGCGTCTGCAATCACAAGCATGTGGGAAGATACAGAACGTTCTTTGCCGTCTAAGGTAGTGATTTTTTCACCTTCTTTTGCGCGGCGTACCGAAATCTTTGATCCTTGTAGCTTAGCTGCATCAAAGGCATGCAGGGGTTGCCCAGTCTCAAGCATTACAAAGTTACCAATATCTACGATATTGTTAATAGGACGAATGCCTGCAGCAGATAAGCGTTCCGTAATCCATGCAGGACTTGGAGCTATCGTTACACCCTTAACGACTTGAGCATAATAGAGTGGGCAGTCTTCCGTGTTTTCTACGGTTACTTCAGATAAGAGAGTCGACTTTCCTGCTGAAGGAAGGGTTGCGATCTTTGGACTGCAAAGAGGTTTTTTAAACCAAGCGGAAAGTTCACGAGCTATACCAAGATGTGAAAGACAGTCCGGACGATTAGGAGTAATCTCTATATCAAAGACTGAATCTGCAGGAGGAAGTACATCGTTAATCGGAGTACCAACCGCAGGACGTGAGGTAAGAATTAATAAACCGCCTGTATCCTCACCAGAACCAAGTTCTTTTGCAGAACACATCATACCATCCGATAGATGTCCTCTGATTTTTGATTGCTTAATGGTGAAGTCTCCTGGGAGTACTGCACCAACGAGTGCAACAGGAACTCGGTCACCAACTTTGTAATTTTGAGCACCGCAGACGATTGTTTTAACGCCACCAGCAGGACCTACATCAACGGTACACACAGAAAGCTTATCTGCATTCGGATGTTTATCGCGTGTTAAAACTTCACCGACAACCACGTGGTTAAGCTTTGGTGCACCAGTCGTGATAACTCCTTCAACTTCGAATCCAAGGAAGGTGATTGCGCGTTTGATTTCTTCAATGGAAGCATCAATTGCAACGTAGTCTCTAAGCCATGTAAGCGAAATTTTCACGGGTAGTTAGTTAAGCAGTGCTTATTTGCTTTGCGAAAATTGTTTTAGAAAACGGATATCGTTTTGGTAGAAGTAACGAATGTCGTCGATGCCGTATAAAAGCATGGCGAGACGCTCTAGTCCCATACCGAAGGCGTAACCTGACCAAACATTTGGATCATAACCAACGCCTGAAAATACGGTAGGATCTACCATACCGCAGCCACCGATTTCGATCCACTCCTTGTTAACTTTAGGAAGGTGCTTTGCGGATAAATCTACTTCGAAGCTTGGCTCTGTGTAACCAAAGTAGTGCGGACGGAAGCGAATCTTTGTGTCTGAACCTAAGAGTGACGAGAACACATGATCGAGAAGCGCTTTCAAATCACGCACGGTTACATTTCGATCAACTGATAAACATTCTAACTGATGAAAGTTAGCTGAGTGTGTCGCATCACTCGTATCACGGCGATAAACTCTACCTGGAGAAACGATACGAATAGGCGGATTGCCTTTTAACATGGTTCTAATTTGAACCGATGAGGTATGTGTTCTGAGTAAATATTTTTCATTCGGATTTTTACGTGTAATATTTCCGAATTGGGTAGAGCCAGGAAAATAAAAGGTGTCTTGAGCATCACGTGCTGGATGATCAGCAGGCGTATTTAATGCATCAAAGCAGTAGTATTCGGTTTCAACTTCAGGGCCATCAGCGACTGAAAAACCAACTTTTCTTAAAATGCGGCACATCTCCTCACGTACATGTGTGAGTGGGTGCATAGTACCTGGTCCTAAATCAGGACTTGGTAGGGTAGGATCAATTTTAGGACCTAATTGAGCAGCAAGCTCAGAAGATTCGATCGTAGATAAAGCCTGATCGAGCAGTGCTTGGAGGCTTACTTTAGCCTCATTGATCATTTTACCTACAGCTGGACGCTCTTCTTTAGGAACAGCACCCATTTTCTTCATGACTTGGGTTAGTTCACCATTGGGTCCAACATAGCGAGCTTTCGCTGCTTCAAAATCGGGACGGCTCCGCACACCAGGCAATTCACCGGCTGCCTTGGCAAGGATCGCGTTGAGGAGGTCTTGCATAAGACAAAAATAAGGCCGTTTAAGGTTAAACCTCCTAGGTCTATATAGAGTATAGACGCTAAGAGGTTGTAAAAAACTAAGCGATGGCGCTTATAGCGCCTTCGCGAGATATTAAGCTTTCTTAGATGTCTTAGCTTTTAGCGCTTCACGTGCTGCTGCAACGAGAGCTTTAAATGCTACTTCATCGCGTATCGCGATGTCTGATAAGACCTTACGATCTAATTCGATATTAGCAGCTTTGAGACCCTCCATGAAACGAGAGTAGCTAATTTCTTCAGCGCGACATGCGGCACTGAGACGTACGATCCAAAGCGCACGCCATTCGCCCTTTTTCTTACGGCGATCGCGGTAGGCATATTGCCATGCGTGTTGGACTGCTTCTTTCGCATAGCGGAAGAGGCGGGATTTATTTCCGAAATAGCCTTTAGCATATTTCAGAACTTTTTTGCGGCGCTTACGCGACGCGGGAGCGTTAGTTGCACGAGCCATGTTTTATTATTCCTTTATTTTTGTGCTTAATGAGGGTCGGCTATTGAGTTCACCCTCGTAAGCGAGTTATTGTATGTTGTTCGAGAACAGTTACTTATAAACCGAAAGGTAAGCAACGCTTGAGAGGCGCAGCATGACCTGGATCTACGAGCTTGTCCCTACTTGCCCGGCGTTTCTGCTTAGTGCTCTTGGAAGCGAGCAGGTGGCGGAAACCGGGTGTGCGGCGAATAAGCTTACCTGTGGAGGAAAGCTTGAAGCGCTTAGCAACGGATTTTTTTGTCTTTTGCATGGGATGAGTGTGAGAAAACAGACTTTCAGCAGAGAGTTGGCAAGGGGAAAATAGAGGATATTTAGGTCTGTATGAGAGGTATAATGCGATAGCGTCTTGACATCGTGGAATGGTTTGAGACTTTGAAACACTTCATTGAAGGCTTCCTAGCTCAATGGTAGAGCAGTTGACTCTTAATCAATTGGTTCCGGGTTCGAGTCCCGGGGGAGCCACCAATGAAAATTTTATTAATTTAAATTTTTGTAAGTATTTAGCTTGTTCTTTGATTCGTTTTTTGGAGGGTTAGTGATTCACAACACTTTTGCCGGTGTAGCTCAATGGCAGAGCACCTGTTTTGTAAACAGGCGGTTACAGGTTCGACTCCAGTCGCCGGCTCCACTTTTTAATAATCAGGCCCTCTTGTTTTTTATGATGCCTGGTAGTGTAATGGTAGCACCGCAGATTCTGACTCTGCTTGTCTAGGTTCGAATCCTAGCCGGGCAGCCAACTTACCTTGGCTGTATTAAACTTTAAACGATCAGAATTAATTTTTGTGCGGATGATAAAAATTAATTATACAACCCGATTTCTCGAGGAGAACTCTGAAGAGGTTCTCCTCTTTTTTCTTGTTTACTATACTGTAAAATTTATGTTTGGTTTTGAAGTCGATAAACTTAGTTGACACTAATCTCTGTGTTAATCCAAGTTAGGTCCTCTTAGTTCTTTTCCCTATCCCTTTGCTTTCCCTATCAATGCTGCACAAAGTTGATGTTAATCATCAGCTCTTTTTAGCGAATCACTTTTTTAATCAGTAACATACTCCACCAACTCTAAATATGACAACGATGAGTCTTCCCCTCGCATTCCTTATTGGTGATCAATCGCCAATGGAATTATTCAGCAACGGCGGTCCTATCATGTGGCCGATTCTTCTTCTATCATTTGTGGCTATGACGGTTGTCGTAGAACGTTTACTGTTTATCTTTAAAGAAAACGGTAACCATGAACCAGAAGTTGTATCCAAGATGCTTGAAAACGTCGAGAAGGGTAACTTCGAAGGTGCTCTACAAATTGGTAAGAAGAGTAACGACGCTATCGCTCGTATCTTAGTATATACACTTACTAATAAAGATTACTCACTCTCCAATGCCTTTATTCGTGCATCAAGTAACGAATTAAACCGTTTCCAACAGGGTATGGCTACATTAGATACAGCTATTACAGCTGCTCCTCTCTTAGGTCTACTCGGTACGGTTACAGGTATGATGCGTACCTTCGGTGCTTTAGGTTCAGGTAACATTGCTGAATCCGCTGGTAAGATCACTGGTGGTGTTGCTGAAGCTCTTATTGCTACATGTTGCGGTCTTTTCATCGCGATCTGCTGCTTACTTCCTTACAACTACCTAAACGCTCGTACTGAACAAGCTAAGCAAGAAATCGGTGATGCTTCACACGCTCTCGAAATCTATCTAGCTAAGTCCGGCTCACACGCTAGCCGCTAATCCTTTAACCCACCCAACGCACCATGGCCGGCGGCGGAAGTTCACGAGGCAGTGGCGGTAAGAAGAAAGCGCGTATTGAGATTATTCCTCTCATCGACGTTATCTTCTTCCTCCTTGCTACATTCGTATTGTTCACGCTTTCGCTGAACAAATCCAACGGTATACCTGTTACCCGACCAAATTCGGAAACAGGTGAACCACGTGATCCTGCTGGTTGGGCAACGGTTTCCGTTACCGCAACTGGTACGCTCGCATGGGATAGAGATCCTATCTCACTTGATGAATTCTTAAGTCGTTTGAAGACATTCCATCTTCAACACCCAGAGCCTGATGCACACATTTTAATTAACGGTGATGCTGAGGCTATGTGGAATGTAGCTTACTACGTTCTCGATGAGGCCCGTAAAGCCGGAATTCAAAAAGTATTAATCGAAACTGAGAGCCACTCTGGCGGCAAAAGCTAATTAGCTTTAATCCCTTTAGAACACTTTAACGACATGGCCGGCAAAACAGCACCTCAATCCGAAAAGAAAGCAGCGCGTATCGAGATCATACCTCTGATCGACGTTATCTTCTTTTTGCTAGCTACATTCGTTCTGTTTACTCTATCACTAAGTAAGATCGTATCGTTGCCAATCAATCTCCCTGTAGCATCAGCGAGTGCAGCAACAAAAGACGATAATGATATGGTAACCATTCAAATGTCAGATGCAGGTACTGCATACTGGAATCGTGAATTAATCACTGTTGCTGATATTACACCTCGTTTAGAGCAATATCGCAAAGCAACTCAAAACCCACGTGTACTCATTGCTGCTGATAATAAGGCGCATTTTGGAGATACCGTCTACGCACTCGATCAAGTACGCAAAGCCGGCATTGATCAGGTATCCGTTGAAACCCGTGTACGTCCAACAGGACAATAATACGTAACCGATTTTCCATTACATGCGCCGCGATCTTATCATAGGTGTTATCGTTTCACTCCTCATCCATGCTGGTACAGCCTGGGTTGGAGAAATAGTTTCGCATGGAGCACCAAAGCCAAAGCCAAAGGAGAAAGCTCCTGTGGTCATGCTTATGGAAATGCCTAAAATTGAGCCTGATGAGCCAGAACCTGTTGACCAAACTCAACAGCAAACAGCTCCAGTTGATTTTGCACCTCCAATGCAAAATGACGTGCCTCAATTAGTAACAGACACGTCATTCGTTCAAAAACTTGAACCACCACCACCAGAAAACGTATCCATGAAGGGTGCGATCGTTATCCCACAAAATACAGGTCAGTGGGCTAAGGGTATTGGTGAAATCTTTGATATTTCAAAGCTCGATCAAATTCCAGTAGCTACAGTACAAGTTCATCCACAATATCCGTTTGAAATGCGCCGTGCAGGTATTTCTGGTCAAGTGGTTGTCGATTTCATCGTAGATGTTAATGGAAATGTACGTAATGCTTTTGCTGCTAGCTCAAGCCAACGTGAATTCGAATCGTCAGCTGTTCAGGCTGTATCGAAATGGAAATTCCGTCCAGGTAAGCGCGGTGGCCATACGGTTAACACGCATATGCAAGTGCCTATCGTATTCACACTAAATAACGACGAATAAGAATCCTAACAGTATGCGTCCATTTTCACTCAGATTCTCTTCATTATTGTTAGCAGCTTGTGCTCTAGCTGGTGTGTCTGCGAGCTATGCTCAAGATAAAGAACCACCAAGTTTAAATGAAGACACCAGTGCTGCATTCCAAAACATCAAGCCACTCCTTGATGCTAAAAACTGGGATGGAGCTTTAAATATTCTTAACGGTGTTATCGCGAAGAACAAACCAGACAGCTACGATACATTCGTTTCTTTAGATACAGAAGCTAAGATCTATTTTCAGGGTAAAGAAAACCCTCTCAAAGCAGTAACTATTTGGGAAGGTATGATGGATGTGCTTTCACAGCACTCTGACTACCTTGTTGCTAAAGATGCTATTCAACATGAACAATTCTTAGCTCAAGGTTACTACATGGTAGCATTAGGACTTAAGTCAACTGATCCACGTCAACGTGAATTCTATGATCGTTCCATTGGTCATATGACTAAGTGGATTGCTCAAACACCAAAGCCACGCCAAGAAGATCGTTTGTTCTATACATCACTCCTTTATTATAAAGCAGTGAGTAACCCAGATCACGCTGATCCAGTTTATTTAGCTAAGGCACGTGAACAAATTGAGTTCGCATTAAAGTCTGAACTAAAACCACGTGAACCTTTTTATCAAATCTACGTTGTTATTCTTCAACAACAAGGTGAGACAGAAACAGCAACTCGCTACTTAGAACATTTAGTAAGCGTTCACCCACAGTCCCGTGATTATTGGCTCCAACTCATGGCAGCTTATAATAATTTAGCAGGAAACAGTGAGAAAAATCCAGATAAGCAGCGTTCATACTATGCACGTGCTATCTTGACAGTTGAACGTGCCCAAAAACTCGGTTTCTTAAATTCTCCTAAGGATAACTACAATTTAGTAACACTTTATAATCAAGTAAGCCAATTCGGTATCGCTACTGAACTTATGTATGACGGCTTAAAGAACGGTAAGATCGAAAATGATCTTAAAAATTGGGAAGTCTTAGCTTATTTCTACTTACAAGTTAACCGTGAGTTACAAGCAATCTCAGTACTTAAAGAGGCATCACAAATATCTCAATTTGCTGAGATGGGTGAAATTAATAAGCAGATTGCTGAAATTTACTACGGTTTAGACAATACCCAAGAAGTTTACAATAACTGCAAAATCGCTACTGCTAAGGGCCACTTAGGTGCTAAGGCATATGCAACGTACCAACTTTTATCCTTCTCTGCTTATAGCCTTGGTAAATATGCAGACGCTCTAGAAGCATGTGATAAGGCGATGACTTTCAAGAATGCTCCAGTCAAAGATCTTGCTCGTTTGAAACAAGGTATCAAAGAAGCTATCGCTGCACGTGAAGCTGAAAAAGCACAAGCTAAAGCTCAATCTTACTAAACCCAACTCTTTAACATGAAGAAAAAGTCGTTATACATCATTCCGCCGGTTGTGGCGCTAGTGGCATTCATTGCCTATTATCTTCATTTCCGTGATGGTTATGAGCAAGTGCTAGCTAACAAAGCTGCTGCTGCAGAAAAAGCTAAGCAGGACGAAATTGCGCACCAAAATGCACAACGTCAAAAGGCTATCGATGAAGCTTTACTAGCACAAGAACGTCACAAGAAGGAAAAGGCTGAAAAAGAAGCCCTCAAAGCAAAACGTGCTGATGAACGTCAATCAGCATTCCAAGCACGTGAAAAATCCTTCCAGGATCGTCAAAAATTCCGTGATGACGTAGAAAAATTACAAAAAGACGTAGCTATTGTTAAAGAAGAAATAGCTAAGTTGAAAACGGACAAGCAAGTGCTTGAAAATCAAAAACACTTTTTAAGTGAAACCGTTGTAAAAGCACAGGATGATGCTAAATCACTAGCAGCTGTAATTCAAAAGATAGCTGATGCTGATCAGGAAATAGCAAGACAACGTGCTGCAGCAGCTAAGAAAAAAGAATAACATCCAACCCTAACCCTTAAAATTTACTAATCTGTTATGAAAAAATGGATGTACGTTATTTTCCCAGCAGCGTTACTCGCTGTATTCTTGTTTTTCTACAATCAAGAAATGTCAAAGATTGCTGAGCGCCAACACGCTGTAGCTGAGCAGGTTGCTCGTGAAAAAGCAGCAGCTGATGCTAAAAAGAAGGAAGCAGAACTTCAGGCTAAAATTTCAGCTGATAAACATGCTAAAGAGCAGGCAGCAGCAGATGCAGCAGCTTTAGCCGCAGCAGAAGCTAAATGGCAAGCTGACACAAAGAAGATTCAAGATGAAATCGATCGCAATACAGCTGATGCTGATCGTTACTCAAAGAAAGCTTCCGAATTACAAATTGAGTTAGATGCCCTTCATAAACAAAAAGAAGAGCTTAATCGCAGAGACTTTGAACTTCTCAAGGAAGTTGAATTAATGCGTATTAATGAACAAAATGCTAATCTCGAAAATTATCGCTTAATTGGTCAAATCGCAAAACGTGCAAGTGATAGTGCGATTGCTCAACCACCTCCAGCTCCTGCAGCTAAGGAATAATTAATACTTTAAAGCGGCCTTAATAAGGCCGCTTTTTTTATGTCTAAATTCTAGTCCTTATTTGCAAAAGTTAGGCTCTAATCTAACTTAAGGGTAGTAATGCAAGACTCAGAATTTTCAGACATCGTACTGCTTATTTGCAAAGACGATACGCGTTTTGATCGACGCGCCTATGACTTTGTCCGTTTAGGGTTAGATTTTACCGTTAAAGAGGGTAAGAAACGCGATAAAGCAGCATCTGGATCTAAGCATGTTACTGGGCAGGAGCTACTAGATGGGTTGAGGTTATTTGCCCTGGATCAATATGGACCGATGGCGAAGACAGTACTCAATAATTGGGGTGTAAAAAAATGCCGAGATTTTGGAGACATCGTTTATAATTTAATCGACTACAAAGTATTCAGTAAGAATGAGGGAGATAAACCTGAAGACTTTGATAAACTCTATGACTTCGAAGATGCGTTTATAAAACCCTTCTTACCTCAGGGTAAAAGTAAGTTATCGCAAGAAACTCCTAAATTACGTTCTTAGGTTTAGCGTTTAGTCTTCTTATACAGGTGTTTTATTAATTTGTTATGCCAAAGACCTCACTTAATTCGGATTTTAAATTACTCGAGCCTCTCTGGCAGGAAAAACTTGAACGGTTTGTATTACCTAATGGGCTTACCGTTATTTTAAAACCTGATCACTCCGCTCAACTGGCTTCCGTGCAAGTATGGGTGAAAACAGGAAGTATTCATGAAGGTACTCTTCTAGGAGCTGGATTATCTCATTATTTGGAGCACTTACTTTTCAAGGGAACTGATCGTAGAACCGGAAAAGAAATTTCTGAGAGTGTGCAAGCTCACGGTGGGTACGTGAATGCCTATACAACCTTTGACCGTACGGTTTATTACATTGATATACCAAGCGAGCACACGACGGTTGCGATTGATTTACTCAGTGACTTAGTACTCCACTCAACCTTGCCTGCGGATGAAGTAGCGAAAGAAAAAGACGTAATCTTGCGAGAGATTGCGATGACTAAGGATGACCCAGACGATAGGCTCTGGGAGGCAGTTTTTTCTACCTCATTTAGAGAACATCCTTACAGACAACCTGTAATTGGACATCGAGATATTTTTTCTACTATTTCACGTGATCAACTGGTTTCTTATTACCGGTCACGGTATGTGCCAAATAACATGGTCGTGATTGTTGTAGGCGACATTAATTGTGAGCTGATTCGTAAGTCAGTGGAGGATTGTTTTGGTACAAGTCCTCGGGTTGCTCTCGCTCCAGTCTTGGTTCCACATGAGCCATTACAATTAGGACCTAGGCAGTTAGAGAGGTATGAAGATGTGGAGCTTTCTCGCGTAGCCGTTTCGTGGCAAATTCCTGGTCTTACGCATCCAGATGCGCCTGTACTTGAAGTGCTCGCACTCGTCTTAGGTAGTGGAGACAGCTCTATTTTATGGCAAGAGCTTCATGAAAAAACTGGGCTTGTGCATTCGATTGATGCCTCGTCATGGAATCCTGGAACGAGTGGATTATTTTGTATTTCTTTAGTCAGTGACGGAAATAAACGCTTGGACGCTTTAAAGAAAATGGACGCTGTGCTTAAAGCGTCTTTGAAGAAGGGCTTTAGTCAGGTCCAAATAAATAAAGCCTTACGTCAGCTAGTGATGGCTGAGATCGCAAATCGTCAAACGATGAGTGGACAGGCTTCACGTATTGGAAGTGCTGAAATTGTTGTAGGTGATTTAGGTTTTAGCCGTAGTTATTTTGAAAAATTAGCTGCAGTTAAACCAAGTGATTTGAAGCGCGTGTTGCAGATGTACTTGGTAGAGGAGCATAAATCACTGGTTTCACTTAATCCGCTTAAAGATAAGTTAAACACGGTCGAGGATAAGCGCTCTTCTTTGCCAAAGCAGAATATTGAGGAAATAAAACTTAAGAATGGAGCTCGCTTACTCGTTCAAATAGATCGCCGTTTACCGAATGTTCATATGCGAGTTGTAGCTCAGGGAGGTCCACTTCATGAGGAAGTAGATGCTCGTGGCGCAACAGCGTTACTGGCTAATCTTTTAGTAAAGGATACAAAACGTAGATCCGCGAGCGAGGTTGCTGAATATATTGAACAAGTGGGTGGTACGTTTACTCCCTTTTACGGTAATAACAGTATCGGTTTAGCGGCAGAAGTTTTGCCTATAAACGTAGACCGTGCACTTAGCGTTGTTACAGATGCTTTACTTTGCCCACTCTTTACTGAAACGAGTTTTAAATTAGAAAAGCAAACTCAGGTTGCTGCTTTAAAGCATGACGAAGATGATGTTGTCACTGAGGCCCGTAAACTCATGCGCAAAGCCTTTTTTGGTGATCATCCTCTTGCGCTTGATTGTCGTGGAGACTTATCAAGTGCTGAACTACTCACGGCAGATGCAGTGAGAGCACTTTATAAAAAACTCATTGTAGCACCTAATATCGTTTTTTCTATAGTGGGTGATATTCCTAAAACCTTAATCGCTAAATTAAAAACAGTGTTGAGTAAATTGCCTGCAGGTAGTGCACCTCGTTTAAAAACTAAAGATGTTTTACCTCAGTATCCTGCAAAAACAGGACTGGTTAGACATAGTCGTTCCCGAGAACAAGCGGTTGTTTTGCAAGCCTATCCTGGACCAACGTTACTAGAAAAAGATTTTTATGTAGGCGAAGTGGCGGATGAACTTTTTAGTGGAATGGCTTCGCATCTATTTGAGCGAGTAAGGGAAAATAAAGCACTCGCTTATTTTATTAGATCGTCTCGGATCACTGGTCTAAATGCAGGTCTATTTTTCTTTTACGCAGGCACACAGCCAGGAAAAGAAAATGAAGTACTTGAAGAAATTAATTTAGAAATAAAACGTGTAGCCTCAAATCAAGTTACAGGAGAGGAATTAAATCGGTGTAAAGTAAGACTCAAAGCGGGAAGACGACAAGGGCTTCAAACGAATTCGGCTAAAGCATTTCATGCTGGGCTAGATGTACTGCAGGGTAGAGCTGCAGATGACTGGAAAAATTACGATGCCCGAATTGATGCAGTTACTACGGAAGACCTAGCGCAATTTGCAGCTTATTACTTTAAAACGTCTAGTATGCTTCAAGTAGTTGTAGCTACGTAATTTACGTAATTACCCATCTTTTCTTTTTTTGTAAGGTTTCCTATCAGTCCTTTGTACGATCGTAATTTTTATTTCTTTAGAAACAAAATCCTAGTACATTCGTCTTTCCTGTTACCTCATAATCTATGAATAAAACATCTAAGAAACTTACCCTCATCGCGAGCATTCTCGCAATCGTTGTAGCTTTCATCGCTCCTAGCATGAAGGCTCAAAATGCTCCTGCTCCAGCAGCAGATCAAGCAGCAGCAGCTCCTGCAGCAGCTACACAAGCTCCAGCAGATCAAGCTCCAGCACCTAAGAAAAAGAAGAAGAAAAAGAAGAAGAAAGCGGCTGACGATAAAGCTCCAGCAGATAGCTCAGCAGCAGCACCTGCAGCTGACGCAGCTCCAAAGAACTAATTTTTTGTTCTTTAATCACTTAAAAGCCTCGGCCTAAAAAGCTGAGGCTTTTTTATTGTTTAACGTCAGAGAAACCGCCGCTCCACTTAAGTTTTTCACGGACTACCGAAAAGTGTTGGTAGTTGGATTGGTGGGCTAGGGTCAGGTGTTTTTTCGCAATACCGATATAAACCTGCGAGTCTTTTGTTACTTTTAAATTTCTTTGACCATCGATTGCGACAAGAAGATTCGTATCAGGTGAGCAGTTTTTCACCCTTAATTTTACGGACTGATTAAAAATAATAGAACGGTTGCTTAAGGTGTGAGGGCAAATAGGAGTCATCGCAATGACTTCACTTGTTGGGTGGATAATTGGCCCACCTGCTGAGAGTGTATAAGCGGTAGAACCTGTTGGTGTTGAAAAAATAATTCCATCACACAAATAGTCGGTTACTAATTCTTCGTTAGCGTAAACCTCTAATCTAACAAGGCGTGAATTAGTTGCTGATTTAACCAGTACGTCATTAAGCGCTAGGTCACTGCGTTTTAAGCCAACAGAGCATTCAAGGAGTGCTCTGTTTTCAGTCTTAAATTTACCATTTAAGAGTTTGTCAAAACTAGCGCGTGCCTGTTCTGCTGAAAACGTAGTTAAGAATCCTAGGCTACCACGGTTAATGCCAATAATAGGTACTCGAGCGCGTGCTGCCTCAGCAGCCACACCTAGGAGGGTTCCGTCACCTCCAATGACACAACATGCATCCATGCCTGTGAGGTAGCCTGTTGGTAATGTAAGTCGTGAGGTGCGCTTATATTTAACGCCGCGGTTACGAGCTATTGCAGATAAATCCTGCTCTAAAGCATGTGCACCTACCTTATCGTCATTAACTACAAAAGCGAGTGTACGAATTTGTGACATGGATTTAGTTTTGAAATGATTACGTACTACGAAAAGCGATTAGACGAGATTTTATGATACGTTTAAAGCTTAACCTTTTTTAATACACAGTAGGTATTCATGATTACCATCTGCTCCAGTAATTGGTGAATCGATTGTACCGATAAGTTTTGCTTTAGGTAATTCAGTTAATGCAAATTCCGTTATCGTTTGAAGTACTTTGTGACGCACTTCGGGATCTTTAATAACCCCTTTCCCTTTATCAGCTTCGGCTTTTCCAGCCTCAAATTGGGGTTTTACAAGTGCTACGAGAAATCCCTCTGACGTTAGAAAAGGCCACACGGCGGGTAACACTGAACGCAGGGATATGAAGGATAAGTCCATCACGACTGCGTCATAACTAGCTCGTGGAAGGTCTCCTGGTTTCAGTGTACGTGCATTTACTTTTTCTAAATTGGTAACGCGTTTATCTTGGATCAATTTCGGATGTAACTGAGCACGTCCAACATCAACACAGGTCACATCGGTAGCACCTGCTTGAAGTGAACAATCTGTAAAACCACCTGTTGATGCGCCCACATCTAGTACATGTAAGTCAGTAAAATTGAGTTTAAATGCCTCAACAGCAGCAGCTAGTTTTTCACCGCCTCGGCTCACAAAACGCGGAAGTTCTGTAAGACTAATAGGTGTTGAATCAGGTAATTCTTTTCCAGGCTTATCCAAACGCTCAGTGCCATTTCTGACACGTCCTGCCATAACGAGGGCTTTGGCTTGGGCTCTTGTTGGAGCGAGTCCCTTTATAACCATGAGTTCATCAAGACGTACTTTAGGCATGGTTTATGGGCTATAAGGTACGATTAACGAAATCGGCTAGATTATTAAAAATCGGAACTTTGTTTTCCGCTACATAGGGGAGCGTCGTAGGATCTATCTTTCCTGTTTTTACTGCAGCAATATTTATTTGGGACTTATGGGCTGCTTTGATATCTGCTTCAGAGTCTCCAACCATCCAACTGTGCTTGGGATCTAAGTTATATTTTTTTATACTTTCCAAAATAAAAAGCGGAGAGGGTTTACGATACACCACAGGATCGTTTGGTCCTTCAGGTGCGATACAAATTTCGGTAAAAAGAGGTGACTTAAGTGCAATTAATTCCTCCATCCGTTTATTTACGCGGTGGGTGTCCTCTATGGTGTGTAAGCCACGACCTATACCTGATTGATTCGTAAATAAAAAAAGTAAAAAGCCTTGGTTTAAGACATGCTCAAGGGCTTGGCGTGTGCCATCTATGAGCTCTACTTTAGCGGGATCGCTTAAGTAGACTTTATCAATGATTAAGGTGCCGTCTCTATCAAGAAACAGTGCTTTTTTTAAACTATCCATTAACGTAAGCGGTAAGTTCGTCTGGGCTTACGGTTGCCGTACCTAGTTTTCCAACGACAACGCCTGCTGCTGCATTAGCAAAGTGGGTTGCTTCATCTAAGCTTGCTCCTGAGGTCATTGCTAGAACGAGAGCTGCAATCACGGTATCGCCGGCTCCTGAAACGTCATAGACTTGCCGAGCTGCTGTAGGAATAATCTTTTTAACCTTACCTTGTAAACTTGTGAGCATACCATCAGCACCTAGCGTTATGACCAATGTCTTAGGTGCATACTTCTGCCATATCCGGCTGCATACTTCGTCTAGATTTACCCGGTTGTCGTCATGATTAACTTCAGCAAGTTCGTAAGCTTCGCGGCGATTTGGAGTTATAATATCTAAATTATAAAATAGATTACCGCTCGATGGTTTAGGATCGAGTGCAATAAATTTCCCGTGTTTGCGTGCGAGTTTTTCTAAACGTTCTATCAAGGGTGTACTGAGTACACCTTTGGCGTAATCAGAAAGAATAATTCCATCTACTTTTTTAATTTTTGCTTCGAGGAGTTTCCAGCGTTTTGGTTCTTCGAGGAGTTTGCGGTAACTGCTCGGACTATCTTCATGATCTAAACGACAAAGCTGTTGGTTTCTCACCAACACACGTGTTTTAGTGATCGTTTTTACGTCTTTAAGAATAAAACGCTCATCAAAGGAAATGCCTTGGTCTTTTAAATTACTTCTTAATTTGTCTCCATTATAGTCGCGTCCAATCGCGCCTATTACCTCAACGTCTGCACCAAGTGCAGCGATGTTATTAGCAACATTAGCTGCACCTCCAACGGTATCTGTTGCATTGAAAACATTAACGACTGGCACAGGAGCTTCAGGAGAGATGCGATTTGAATCACCCCAAAAGTAGTGATCAAGCATCACATCCCCAATTACTAAGATTTTACGCTTAGCAATTTTTTTGAGGAGTTTATTCAAGTGCTTCATGGAAAGAGCTTATTTAATTTCCCACTGGTAGGGTGCTTTAGAGAGCATGCGTGGCTTACCGTTAGTAACTTGAACCACATCTTCAAAACGACAGCCGCCAATCCCTGGATAATATAACCCAGGTTCTACAGTAACAACGGTTCCAAGTTTTAAAGGAAGTTCTGCAATTTTATTCATGCGAGGTGCTTCATGAACTTCTAGTCCAAGGCCATGACCTGTGCCATGGAAGAAGCCTTTTGAACCGTTCTTATCCGTTGTCGTTTCAAACTTATGTTTTTCGAATACATCGAGAACCGCTTGATGAACAACTTTTCCTGGGATTCCCGCTTTCACGGTATCGATTGCTTTTTTCTGCGCTTCTTTAACTGCGATCACAATCTTATGCTGCTGGTCGCTTGCTTTTCCTTTTAAGAAGGTGCGGGTCATGTCTCCGTAGTAGCCACTTGCACTTAAGCGTGGAAATACATCAACAATGATAAGTTCGTTTGGTCTGATTGGACCGCTACCACGGTGATGGGGATCACAGGCTTGATCACCACCAGCTACAATCGTGTTGATTGATACACCGCCGTTTTCAAGACAGGCTTTTTCAACAACCATGCGTAAGCGCTCACTGGTGAGTTCTTTTCCTTGATATACAATTTTACGTCCCTTGATTTTACTTTGACGTAGTGCTTCATGCGCAGCGGCAATACCTGCAGCGCTACATGCATTTCCTAGGCGTAGTTGTTCTGCTTCTTTTGGTGATTTTGTTTCACGAGAAGGGAATAGATGGCCTTCAGCAATGGTTGGCTTTAGTCCGCGCTGGCACAATTTATTATAGAGGCCTGCAGGAAAGTCAGATCCAACAACGATGTGGCGCTGGTTTAATTCACGGCAGAGGAGTATGATTACTTCTGCTGCACCTACTGGCTTATTTGGCCACGTTTTACGTGCAAGGGCCATGTAGTGCTCAAGTGGTAGTACTACGTCGAAATCGGAGTCTCTTTTTACTCGGGTAAATTCTAGAGCACTTACAACCGCGTATTTTTTACCGCGTGCTTGCATGGCGACGAAGGCATCTGGAACGCCTACACGGCCAAAATAAAGTGCGTCTGCACATCGTTCGGTATCACCATAAATTAATATCGCTGAACTTTGGCTCATAAATTGAATATAAAAAAACTAACGTTGAGTAATTCGCTAGGTCTGTATTACCTAAAATTTCAGTGAAAAACGCAAATCTGGTTTTTAGTACCTTTTTAGGCCAATTAGGCCATAAATCGCGCTGTCATAGGCTGCTTTTTAGCACCTGGATCGCTGCTATACTACTTGGTATGGGTTTAACAGGCTGCCGGGCAAGTCAGTCCCAAGCTGCTACGGTGTCGCCTGTTAAGACCGTGAGTGACCATTTTGATATTTTGGTCGGCAAAAAAGTAGTTCACATGCAATTGGCTATTTTACCTGGTGAATGTGAACGCGGCCTTATGCAGCGTCCTCATTTAAACCAAGATGAAGGTATGATCTTTTTATTTGATCGCCCTCAGCAAATGCAGTTTTGGATGCATAATACCCTAATCCCACTCAATATTGGTTATTTTACACCTGAGGGAAAATTGGCAGAAATTTATTCGATGTATGCGTTTGATGAACGCACTGTTTCATCAATCAGTAAGAACCTACAGTTTGCTCTAGAGATGGCAGAAAACTGGTATAGCGATAATAGCGTGAGTGCAGGAGATATGCTTGATGTGCATGCTTTAGCACGTGCTGTTAAAGCACGTGGTTTTAAACCAGAACTCTACGGTTTACCTAAGGAGTAAATTACTCTTTAGGGATTTCGTTGTCTGTCGTTAGAACGATGACTGGTGTTTTGGTTTTTACCCAAACTTCCGTTTCTTTAAAAAATTTAGCTGGTACACTCTCTAAGGCTTCACCCACAGTTTTGATTGGGTAGAGCATACCTTTCTTCGTTGTGTTGTAATCGTACACACTTTTGAAGATGCGCTCTTCAAGGGTAGCAGGACTTTCTTCTTCTGGCATTTGAAGTACCCAGCCAGCAAAATCAGTTTTCGGAAATTTATTATTCGGATCGCTGACTAAGATGACGTGCTGCTTCTTAATGGGTGGTGGAAGTTCTTCGCCTTTGTCTGGTTGTACGGCCAAATTAATTTCTTCCATCAGGCGTTTAAATAACGCTGGGTCAATCTGGCTTTTCTTAAGGATAGCGGTGACTTTACTGACATCGATCTTAGGCATGAGAAGAATTTGAACACTTGTTAGGCACTTGCCACGTAAAAAAAGAAACGAAATTTCGATTCTTTATCAAAAAAGCGATCGCCTAAACTCTGAGATAGCTGTATCCCCAATCGGTATGGCAGACAAAGAGGAATGGTTTGATATTGTAGACGAGGCAGACCGAGTGATCGGTAAAGCCTTACGTAAAGAAGTGCATGCCAAGCGACTAAGACATCGTGCGATTCATGTTTTTGTATTTAATGAAGAAGGGCAGATCTTTCTTCAGAAACGCTCGCACCTAAAGGATATGTGCCCAGGACTCTGGGATTCCTCCTGTTCAGGACATGTAGATAGCTCAGAGACCTATGATGAGGCAGCGCCTAGGGAGCTAGGTGAGGAGCTCGGAATTATGGCACAGGCAGGATTAACAAAGTGGTTCTATGTTGAAGCAACCGACAAAACAGGCATGGAGTTTGTGTGGGTATACACGCTTAAACACGAAGGACCTTTTGAGTTAAATCCCCATGAAATTGAGACAGGCAGGTGGTATTCGCTTAACGAGTTGAATCAGCTCATAGCACGAATTCCACAGGATTTTTCTCCCGCTTTCCTGCATTTATGGAGTACGGCCTCTCGTATGGTAAAGCCTTAGTGCGGGATTTTTAGCTGAAAGGTGGGGAGTACCACATGTATTTTATTACCTAAACTATCTACTCCGTGAAAACTGCCGCTAGCGAGGGCATTACAATGACTGATGTGATAGCTATTATAACTAAAGTGTTCTCCTGGATTTAAACGCGGCGTTTCGCCAACAATTTTATCTCCTTCGACTACTAAGCTTGTTCCGTCCTCATGTTCTATAACCCATTTTCTTCCTAGTAGTTGAATCGTTCTATCAGATCCATTTTTGATCGTAATGTAATAGACAAAGGCGTGGGGTTTGTCCGCGGGCAAGTTAACTCCACCATGATGATAGTGCAGCTTATCTAAGTGGGCAGTAAGCCCTGGAACCTGATGTGATAAGTTACTCAACTAGGTATTAGTCTAGTGTAAAATAGTGTATATGCAAACGCCTTAGCCGTTCTTTTTTCTTTTCGTTAAGCCATACTCTGTTTTCTTTAGAGTCATACATGGCTAAATTTGCTCTTCTTTCTGTTAGTGATAAACGTGGGCTAGTCGAATTTGCGACAGCTTTAGTAAAAGAGCATGGCTACACGCTGCTTTCCACGGGAGGCACAGCAAAGCTACTGGCCGGTGCTGGACTGCCTGTCACTGAAGTAAGTAAGCACACCGGTTTTCCTGAAATTATGGAGGGTAGAGTTAAAACCCTGCATCCAAAAATTCATGGCGGACTTTTATGCCGTAGAGATAAGCAGTCACATTTGGATGAAGCTAAGCAAAATGGAATCGAGTTAATCGATTTAGTGGTGGTTAATTTATATCCGTTTGAACAAACAGTCGCTCGTCCTGATGTCGAATTTGAAGAGGCGATTGAAAATATAGACATTGGTGGACCATCGATGCTTCGCAGTGCTGCAAAAAACTTTGAGAGTGTTGCCGTGGTATGTGATCCAGAGGATTACACGTCCGTTTTAAAGAGCCTGAAAGGTTCACCTAGCGAGGCTCATGCCTTAAGAAGAAATCTTGCTACTAAAGTATTTCAAAAAACGTCTGCGTATGATGCGGCTATTTCTGCATATTTAGTAAAGCAAGCAGCAGAAAAAACAGAACCAGATTTAAGTGATTTAGCAGGATTTCCTTCTGTATTAAATCTGTCTTGGAAAAAAGCCCAGAGCTTACGCTACGGTGAAAATCCTCATCAACAAGCGGCACTCTACGGTACCTTTCATGATCACTTCGAGCAGTTACAAGGTAAGGAATTAAGCTATAATAATATTTTAGATATTACTTCTGCTACCTATTTAATCGCTGAATTTCAGAAGCCCTGTGTTGCGATTTTAAAGCATACCAATCCTTGCGGTGTAGCGAGTGCAGATACTTTGGAGCTAGCTTGGGATAAGGCATATGCGACTGATAGACAGGCTCCTTTCGGAGGAATTATTATTGTTAACCGTACGCTTGATATTGGCTTAGCAACGAAGATTGCTGATATCTTTACGGAAGTAATTATTGCGCCTCGTTTCAGTGAGGAAGCGCTCGCTTTATTTAGTAAGAAAAAGAATTTGCGCCTTATGATTGCAAAGTCTGGTCCTTCTAGTTCAGACGGATTAGCAGGTTCAGAATCGCTACAAGAAATTCGCTCGGTGATTGGTGGCGTACTCGTTCAAGATAGAAACCGCACCCTAGGCGATGTGAACACATTCAAAGTGGTTACTAAACGTGCTCCAAGTGCTCAAGAGATGGCAGACCTCATGTTTGCCTGGAGAGTCTGTAAGCACGTGAAATCAAACGCTATTGTTTACGCTAAGGATGAACAAACCCTAGGCGTTGGTGCAGGTCAGATGGCTCGTGTTGATAGTTCACGGATTGCTGTATGGAAGGCAAAGGAAGCGGGCTTAAGCCTACAGGGCAGTGCAATCGCAAGTGAGGCACTTTTCCCCTTTGCGGACGGTTTAATTGCCGCTGCTGATGCAGGTGCTATTTGCGCTATTCAGCCAGGCGGATCCGTACGTGATGCTGAGGTAATTGCCGCTGCCGATGAGCGCGGTATGGCTATGATATTTACCGGTATTAGACATTTTAAACATTAATCAATTGGGTTGGCGTAAGCGTATAATTCGCTTACGCTAAGCCTCATGTTTGATCCTGTAGAAAAATTAAAAGAATTCATTCGTCATCCCAGTATTTCCGCAGATTCGAAGCAAAAAGCGGGCATGCTTGGGGCACAGCAATTTGTCTCTACGTTACTCACGGAGTTAGGATTTAAAGTAGAGGTCGTTAAGACAGCGATGCACCCCATCGTTTATGCAGAGCGTATTGGCAATCCTGAGTGGCCTCACGTGGTTATCTATGGTCACTATGATGTACAGCCAGCAGATCCTCTAAATCTATGGAAAACACCTGCCTTTGAGCCTACGATTATTGGTACACGTATCTATGGCCGTGGTGCTGCTGATAATAAAGGTCCCCTCATGACCAACATTGCAGCTGTGGGGAACCTCCTAGAAAAGAATCCGCAGGTTAAACTTAATATTTCTTTCTTAATCGAAGGTGAGGAAGAAATGGGTAGTCCAAGTTTCCCTGAATTTTTAAAGACTTACGGCGATCGCTTGAAAAAAGCGGATTTTGTATTCTTGTCTGACACGTTATTACCTACACCTGATCAAGTGGTTATTACCTGCGGCTTACGCGGTATGACTTTATTTGATCTCGTTGTTACGGGTCCAAAGGGTGATTTACATTCAGGACTTCATGGTGGGGTCTTGCGTAATCCTATACAGGCCCTTTCAGAGATTTGTGCTTCGCTACACACACCAGATGGAAAAGTAAATGTACCTGGTTTTTATGATGATGTACTCGATGTCCACCCATGGGAAAGAGAACAATTGAAGAAGCTCGGTACAGATGAAAAAAAATATGCTGAATTTTTAGGCATCGATTCTTTCTACACGGCTCCTGGGCTTACTCCTTTTGAAGCAATACGTTTTGCTCCTACCTTAGAATTTAATGGTATTGGTGGCGGTTACCAAGGAGAGGGAACGAAGACAGTAATTCCAAGTAAAGCGTTTGCAAAAATTAGCTGCCGCTTAGTTGCAAATCAAAAACCGGATAAGATTAAGAAACTGGTTATTGATGCGATCAAGTCGCGTGCACCAAGTGGCGTAAAATTAGAGTTTATCGATCAACATAGCGGCGAGCCTTATGTTGTGGTTCCACCTGACCGCTCTAATACACCTAAGGATCAATCAGAGGTACTCGCCCGTGCTTTCCGTGCTACCGATAAAGCAGTAGAGCAGTACTGGGGTAAAGCACCCCTTTACCTACGTGAAGGTGGCAGTGTTCCGATTATAGCTCAGATTAAGCAAGTAACAGGTCTAGATTCGATTATGCTAGGTCTATTTCTACCTGAGGATAATCTGCACGCACCGAATGAAGGTTTTAGTTTAGAGGTGATGAAGAAGGGTATTGCTACAGCTGAGAGCATCTTGGCTTCAGTCGCTGATAAATAAACCTAGCTTTTAATCCATAAAAAAACCCCGGAATTTCTTCCGGGGTTTTTTGTTTCTAAATTAGAAATTATTTCTTTTCAGCAGCAGGAGCAGCAGCACTGGTTGCAGCTGGAGCGCCACCTTTTAAGATAACGATTTCAACACGACGATCGTGTTTCATTGTTTCTTGGTCAGCGTCTTTCTTTGAATCTTCGCTACCTTTTGAAAGTGTATCAACTTTGTCAGCACTTACTCCGAGGCTTACTAAGTACTTCTTTGCTTCAGTTGCACGGCGATCACCTAAGCCAAGATTGTACTCGGAAGTTCCGCGCCAATCGCAATGACCTTCAAAGAGAACGTGATACTCAGGATTCTTTGCTAAATAATCTTTAGCAGCTTGAATCTTTGCGCGTTCGGATTGCTTGATTGATGATTTATCGAAATCGAAATAAACAGGCTCGAGTACGCCACGTAGTTCATTGCCAACAAAACCGTCACGTGCGGTGAGGTCAGTTGGTGCGTTAACTTCTGATGGATTTAAACCACCTTGGCCACCAGCTTGAGGTCCAAGAACGGTTTGACCTGGATCAGGCCTGAGAGGCTTTTTTGAGCAGCCTGTGATAAGAACTGCGGAGCTGAGTGTAACGAGGCAAAGAATACGCGAAACTGAGTTCATAGAGCTTAAATGACACTGTGCAGTTACTAATTATTGGCCGCAAGAATTTTAACCAATTTTTAAGGAATTAAATTTTGAGGTATAGCTGGTGGGTTGGCCGGGATTCGAACCCGGAACCAACGACTTAAAAGGACGCTGCTCTACCATTGAGCTACCAACCCAAGTCCAGCTATATACTCAAATTTACCTAACAGACCTTAAGCAATAAACCGCTCTTTAGCGTTTTGGCGAGCGACAAATTTAAGGCTTTTTAAGTCTGGTCAAAAATTACATGAAAAACAGCACGCGGATCATCTGTAATGTTGCAAGTGTGCCTAATGTCAACGAGATCCACCATATTCCTTTTTTCTTCATGATTAAGCAAACACCGCCTAAAGCCACGGCAACTTGGAAAATGGTACTAGATAAAGCGATTTGGCTACCTAAAAAGCTGAGTCTTTCCGCTGCTTTCCGTGCTTCATCACGCTTTGCCTCTAGGCCTTGAGCTTCCTTCATGATGTCGGCTTTTTCGGAATTATAGCGCTTAGCTTTAGCTTCGAGGGCAGCTATGGATTTAGCGTCTTTGACAGATACGTCTTTAAGTAAGTCGATTTGGTTTTCTACAAGACTCTGCTTGATGCTTTTAGCCTCATAGAGGGACCACTGGTCAGAGGCAGCAGCTTGATTAAAGGTAGCTTCATTGAGTTTTTTCATCACTCCCGAGGAGAATCCACCTGATTTTTGGGTGGCAACCGCAGCTAAGACGGCGATAAAAATCATCGAAAGGGAGACAAACTTTGTCCAGCCATCGCGGGCGTCCTTATCCTTTTGAGCCTGGCGATCTGCTTTGATGAAGGCAACTAGGTCACGGAATTCGGTTAAGTCTTGCATAGAGGCGATTGTTCAAAAGGTTAGTCCTTAATCCGACAAGGCGAAAATGCAAAAAAAGTGCATAACTAGGCCTGTATTGACCAATTTAGCTAGTTTAGGCTAAGTTAGACACCTTACTCATTTCTGTGGGAACAATTACCAAATATACGGATCAGACAGAGACATCACGTATGTCTATGAAAGCTCAAGAAGTTGCCCTTGATCGTATCTTGGTGGACCGTTTCAAAAATGGGGACCAAGCGGCGTTCGATGAGATGGTTCAAAGGTACTGGAGTCGCATCTACTCCATGGTTAACCAATTATTACGTAACCCCCAAGATGCTGAAGAAGTTACACAAGATGCTTTCATTCGTGCCCACAAGGGTTTAGCCAATTTTAGAGGTGATTCAGCCTTCTCAACCTGGCTCTACCAAATTGCTACTAATTTAGCCCGCAATCGCTATTGGTATTGGTGGAGACGTAAACGGGATAAGTCCGTGTCCTTTGATGCACCGCTTGGGGATGAGTCCGATTCTACTTTAGCTGATTTAATACCGGCTGAAGTTGAAAGTCCGGATGATATTACCGTTAACCAAGAGCTCGTGGATAAAATTGGTGAGGGGATGGAAAAACTCGGTGCAAAGCACCGTGAAATCTTAGTTTTAAGAAATGTGAAGAATTTATCGTACGAAGAGATTTCTGCTATTTTAGGAATTTCCATTGGTACAGTTAAGAGTCGTATAGCCCGTGCGCGTGAGACTTTACGTGCAGAACTAGGGGAGGATTTTAAATGAAAGAATCAGAGTTCATCGAATTACTAAATCTCTACATTGATCATGAGATCAGTGCAGAAGATGCTGTTCGTCTAGAAGCCGAGGTTGTCAGTGACCCGAAACGCCGACAGGTATACCGTCAGTATTGTCAGATGCATAAGGCATGTGCCGTACTTGCAGATCAGTTTTCTGAGCAGGCAACGCCTCAGTGTGTTGTCGAAAAGCCTTCCCGTAATTGGACAGGTACTTTCTATTCCGTGGGCTTTGCTGCAGCGGCTTGTTTAGCTATTTTTCTAGCGGTAAGACATCATGAACCGATCAGTAAAGAAAGGTCGGTTGCATCTACGGTGTCGCCAAAACTACAGCAGAATTTTCAGCAAGTAGCTTATCAGCAACCAAACTTGCAGCCAATTGTTGCCCTACGTGATTTAACGTTAACACCAACACAGGTAAGTAACTCAAATCCTCAGTTACCGAATGATACGCTTGCGTGGATGCAGCAGTTGCAACTTCAACAAGTGCAAATGCAGATGCAATTACAAGCGATGCGCCAAATGCAAACGCCTGCTGGTTTGAACGTAAATCAATTACGAGTAATGCCAGTAGCACTACCAGTTGAGCTAACACCGTCCTATTTAAATCAACCTGAAGCGCAGGTACAAAACGCTGCGTTTCATTTCGAGCGTTAATCCTATTAACCGAGCGCTTTTTTAATTAAAGCCTCGGTTGTTGCTTTAGGGCCAAGTGCTAAGACAGCCTGTCTAACGGCTTGGTCTGCATCTTGTGTTTTAAAGCCTAGAGCTATGAGTGCAGAAATTGCATCACGCTGGTGACTTCCCGCTTTGGATTCTTCAGAGGTATTTGCTGAGTCTACAAAGGACGCAGTGCCACCTACTTTAGCTTTAAGTTCTATCACTAAGCGTTCTGCTGTTTTACGTCCAATACCAGGGCATTTAGCGAGGGTATTAATATCAGCTGTGCGAATTGCGTTTTCTAGCAGCGGCAGTGATAACCGGCTCATGATACTTAATGCAACTTTAGGTCCAACACCTGAAACTTGCTCGATCATTAACCTAAAAAAATCGCGGTCTTCTGCTGAATAAAAACCGTATAAATTCTGAGAATCCTCACGGTAAACAACATGGGTATGCAGTTTAACAGTTGAGCCAAGTGCTGGAAGCTTTTCAGAGGTCGTTAAAGGAATGTTAACTTCGTAGCCAATGCCATTGAGCTCTACGATTGCTTTAAAGGTAGAGGCAGAACTCAGCGTTCCTTGGAGAGAAGTAATCACGCGTCAGTACTTTAAGTTAAACCGAGTACATCTTGCATGTCATAGACGCCGGCTTTGCGAGCTGCGACCCACTGAGCAGCACGCACGGCTCCACGAGCGAAAATCGCGCGGTCAGATGCTTTATGGGTTAATTCTAGTCGTTCACCGAGTGCTGCAAATAAAACTGTGTGATCTCCTACAACATCACCGCCGCGTAAGGCGTGGATACCCACTTCTGAGTTAGTTCTCTCACCTGTGATTCCTTCACGACCGTGGCGAAGACTTGATGCGTTTAGTTTTCTTTCTTCTAAAATAATTTCTAATAAACGCGCTGCAGTTCCACTTGGAGCATCTTTCTTGAAGCGGTGATGCATTTCTACCACTTCGCAGTCATAGTCGCTTCCTAAAATACGTGAAGCTTGGCGCGTTAATGCAAATAAGAGATTAACACCTACCGAGAAATTGCCTGCCCACACACATGGAACTTGCGAGGCGAGAGGAAGAAGATTCTTTTTTTCTTCAGCCGAGTGTCCCGTTGTTCCAATCACGATCGCTTTGTTATGAGCCTTCGCTAACTTGAGTAAACTTTCAGTGGCTTTAGGGGAGCTAAAGTCGATGATTACATCACACTGACTAATTTTTGAAGCAGGGTCTTCACCTACGTCTATTTGTGCATCTACCTGGACGCCTAAATCATGACAGGCATTGAGTACGGCTTGTCCCATGCGACCCTTGGAACCGTTGAGTAAAATAGAAAGTGCCATGTTATGATTACTTAAGAGCTTCGAGTGCTCGCTCTAAAATAAGATGATTTGCAGTCGTCATTTCACAAAGCGGTGCACGTACTTCTGAAGATTGGATGATGCCTGCTTTTTGTAACGCTGTTTTGATTGGAACCGGATTAGGTTCAATAAATAAGGTCTTAAAGATTGGACTCATCTTACGATGAATTTTACGCGCTGCAGTGTAGTCGTTTTCTAGAGCGAGATTTACCATTTTAACGACTTCTTTAACAAAGAGGTTAGAGGCAACACTAATGACACCTTCTGCACCTGCTGCCATAAAGGGAAGAGTTAAGCCATCATCACCACTTAAAACGGTAATATCATTACCAAGTGCATTCTTGATTTGATCGACTCGGTCTACACTGCCACCCGCTTCTTTAATCCAGCGAACGTGGGTGTACTTTGAGGCTAAACGCTCAATCACGGATACTGGAATTTCAATACCGCAGCGACTTGGAATGGAATATAAAATGATTGGGCGATCAGTAACATCAGCCACAGCGGAGAAATGTCTATAAAGACCTTCAGGGCTTGGCTTATTGTAATAAGGAGCTACGACAAGCATTGCATCTGCACCCGCTTGATGAGCAAGTTCTGTTAAGCCAACTGCTTCTAGGGTCGAATTGGATCCTGTGCCTGCAATAACAGGGACTCTTCCGCGAGATGCTGCGATCACTTCACGAATAACATCAATGTGTTCTTCGTGGTCGAGGGTAGGTGATTCACCGGTAGTTCCTACAGGAACAAGTCCGTTAATACCTCCCTTGATTTGGAATTCTACTAATTTACGTAAATCCTTGGTATCCACCTTCCCATTGAGAAAAGGCGTTACGAGTGCTGTGATCGAACCTGTTAAAGGGCGAAGCTTCATGGCGTATAGTTCTATAAGATACCAAGCTTTGGCTTATGACAACCAGCGAAAAGAGCTAAGTTTAAGGCTTGGAACGGAAGCTTTTCGACTATTGTCTGGAGGGTTTACAAACTATGTCTCTTGCACTCATTTTCGCCGGTCAAGGTGCCCAAAAGGTAGGTATGGGGAATTCGCTCGTAGCGAACTCGCCAGCTGCCCAAGCACTTTATAATGAAGCAGATGCTACACTTGGATGGAGCTTAAAACGCGTGAGTTTTGAGGGTCCAGAGGCTGAACTTACCCAAACGAAGGTATGCCAGCCAGCTTTGTATGTGCATGGTATGGCGCTACTTGCAGCACTTAAGGAATTAAAGCCAGACGTCGTAAAACCAACGACTGTATTTGGTTTAAGCCTAGGAGAGGTCACGGCCTGTGCTGCTGCTGGGGTATTTGATTTTGCTACTGGGTTAAAAATTGTCGCTGAACGTGGCAGACTTATGCAGGAAGCGTGTGAAAGCACAGTTGGCAGTATGGCCGCTGTGATCGGTGAAGAGCGTAGTACCGTACAAGCGCTATGTAGCGAGTATGGTATCGAAGCCGCTAATTTTAATGCACCTGGCCAAATTATTATATCGGGAGAAAAAGCAAAAGTAGAGCAGGCAGTCCTAGGTGCTAAAGAAAAAGGAATGAAAAAAGTAATTCCTTTAAACGTAGCAGGTGCCTACCACAGCCGACTCATGGAGCCAGCGCGTCTTGCGTTCGAAAACTATCTCAAGACCATTCCTTTTAATGAACCTAAACTGCGCGTCCTAACCAATACCACAGGGCAATTTGTTACAGATGCTGCATCAATTAAACATGCTTTAGTTAAACAAGTGGTTTCTGCTGTTCTTTGGGAAGACTGCATGCGTACAGCTGCAGCATCAGGAATAAGTGAGTTTTGGGAACTTGGTCCTGGTGGTGTACTTGCTGGGCTTGCTCGTAGAACCGATAAAGCTTGGGTAACAAAATCTTTCTCAGAATTCTCTGATCTGTCTGCTTAATCCATGTCTGAACTCCTCACACGTAATTTTTGTATTATTGCTCACGTAGACCACGGTAAGACTACGCTTTCCGACCGTCTCCTGCAGCAAACCAATACGGTATCCGACCGTGTGCTCACCGAGCAGCATTTGGACTCCATGGATCTAGAAAAGGAGCGAGGCATTACCATTAAGTCACACCCTGTGACGATGCATTATAAGGCTAAGGATGGTAAGACGTATAAATTAAATTTGATGGATACTCCTGGCCACGTCGACTTCTCCTATGAAGTTTCACGTAGTCTTGCAGCGTGTGAAGGTGCACTGCTTCTTATCGATGCAGCGCAAGGGGTAGAGGCGCAAACGGTTGCCAATGCTCACTTAGCCTTTGCTCAACAGTTAAAGGTTATTCCTGTTATCAATAAAATTGATTTACCTAGTGCTAACCTTGAGCTCTGTATTAAGCAGCTAGAAGATATTTTAACGATACCACAGGAAGAAGTTATTCTAGCGAGCGGTAAATCAGGTATCGGTATTACGGATATTTTAGAAGCCGTGATTTCCCGCGTTCCACCGCCACGCTGGACAGAGTACAAGCAGCCACGCTGCCTTGTCTTTGACTCACTCTATGATTCTTACCGCGGCGTGATTGCCTATGTTCGTATGTTCTCTGGTTCCATTAAAGCGGGTGACATGATGCTCATGATGAGCACCGGACAAAAAGCGGAAGTTAAAGAAGTAGGTATCTTCATGCCTAAGATGGAGAAAGTGCAGTCTCTTGGTCCTGGCGATGTAGGCTATATTGTTTCCAGTATTAAAGACCCGTCCGAAATTAAAACCGGAGATACTATCACCCTCTCTAACAAGGCCGCTACAGAAATGCTTCCTGGTTATAAGGAAGTGCGTCCGATGGTTTTCTGCGGTCTTTATCCAATCGATAGTAATGATTACGAAAAACTTAAAGCGGCACTCGGTAGACTTCGTTTAAACGATTCTGCGTTTGTGTACTCTTCAGAAAGTTCCGTAGCACTCGGATTCGGATTCCGCTGCGGCTTTTTAGGTCTCTTGCACATGGAAATTATCCAGGAGCGTATTCGCCGTGAGCACGACGTGGATATTATTTCTACCTACCCAAGCGTAATCTATAAGGTAAAAACGTATGGTGGAGATCAGCTTGAAGTAGATAATCCAGTTAATCTACCAGACGCGGGTGTGATTGAAGAAATCAGTGAACCTACGATTAAAGCTTCGATTCACATACCGAATGATTCCATGGGTGACATCCTAGCGATGATCATGGAAAAACGTGGAACGGTAGATCATACCGATACACTTGATTCAAACCGCGTGATGTTAACCTGTTCACTTCCACTGAATGAAATCTTAGTGGATTTTAATGACCGTTTAAAGAGTGTCACGCATGGTTACGGTTCTATGGATTATGAGCCAGGTGATTACCGCGTCTCTGACTTAGTAAAAATGGAAATCTTGGTAAATGGTGATACTGTGGATGCATTCGCTAGTATTGTTCACCGTGAAAAAGCAGAGGGTAGAGGTCGTGAATTCTGTGAACGACTCGCTAAGATCATTCCTCCCCAAATGTTTAAAGTGGCAATTCAAGCGGCCATTGGCGGTAAGGTTATCGCTCGTGACAACGTTAAAGAAATGCGCAAGGATGTTACTGCAAAATGTTACGGTGGTGATATCTCCAGAAAACGTAAACTCTTAGATAAGCAAAAAGAAGGTAAGAAAAAGATGAAGCAATTCGGTAAAGTTTCTATTCCTTCTGATGCCTTTATCCAAGTACTCAAAAACCAATAACTTTTAATAAGGCTTACTCGTGTTTGGATTATTTGCATCCCAAGAAAAGAAAATGCGGCTCAATGCCGTTAACTGGTTAGAGTTAGCGGATAAGGTATGGAATTACAGACGTGATGTAATTACGTCGTCTGAGTTAAATGACTTAGAGCTTAGACGCCGTGAACTGCGTCAGATGCTGGCTGATAAATCAGACGCAGCTAAAATAAAACTTGGTATTGAATCACTCGAAGCGGTTTTACAAAAAACCGGTGGTGCGATTTATCCTAAAACTTCGCTTACAGAAAATATCGAATTTTTCTTAGTCGCAGCGATCGTGATTCTTGGAATCAGAACTTATTTTGTTCAGCCATTTAAAATTCCGACAAATTCAATGTGGCCTACCTATAATGGTATGACTGCAGAGAACTATTTGCCAGGAAAGGAAGCTCCTGGTGCTGCAGCACGAATCTTTCGTTTGGCTGCTTTTGGTGCTGATAGATGTGAAATCATCGCCCCTAAGTCCGGTATGATAGCCGCTTCCTTTATTGGTAAAGGCCGCATGGGTTATACCCTCAAATCAGGACGCACCTGGAGATTAACTAGTGCCCTCTACAGGGAATATACGTTTTACGTTGATGGGGAGCCTACCTCGGTTCGTGTCCCAGAAGATTTTAGCGATTTTGATAAGATCATGATCGAAACCTTTTTTGGTTCGCGTGAGGCATTTGATCAGTACTGGGATCAAATGGTACGCGAACAAAAGCTCGTTCGTCATGATATTAGGATGGAAGAATCAGCCAATGGATTAGTACCAGCTGTAGTAATGCCAATGCCAAAAGAGGCAGTCGCTGGTAAGCCAATTGTTTGTTTTGATTTAATGACAGGGGATCAACTCTTTGTAGATCGCGTAAGTTATCATTTCTTTAAGCCTCAAGTTGGTCAGGGCTTTGTCTTTAGAACAGGCAATATTCCTGCGATTGGACAAGATCAGTACTACATTAAGCGTCTTGTCGGTGTACCTGGAGACGTACTCGAAGTTAAGTCACCGTATCTTTATAGAAACAGTAAGCCTATCACAGGTGCTGAGGCATTTGATTTAAATGCTAAACGGGTAAGCCCCTATACAGGCTATACAGCTGGTGAGACGCTATATGGAGCGAGGTATTTATACACAGGCCAAACGCTCACGGTTCCTGCAGACTCCTTTTTTGCAATGGGAGATAATTCATCTAACAGCTCTGATGGTCGTGTGTGGGGATTTGTCCCAGCGCAAGACGTAGTCGGTAGACCTCTGTTTATTTACTATCCTTTCTCCAAGCGCTGGGGTCCAGCGCGGTAAGTACTGCAACTTTTTATATTTAGGCTGTGCCAAAAGACACTCAGGTAATTGCTTATCTTTTCACGACGTTTCCTAATCCTACGGAAACGTTTTTGCAGCGTGAAATTATTGCGATGCGCTCTAAAGGCGTGCAGCTAAGGTTATACTCGATGTGGGGTGGTTCCTCAGTATTTCGTGGAATGCCTGTAGAGAAATTTTCTAAGTGGAAACTGCTACTACTGTTTTTCCTTATTCCTTATGAAGGATGTCGTAAGCCAAAACTGTTAGCGCATTTAGTTAAGGGTTTATTTACGCGCAAAGCTCCGTCGTGGATTAACTTTTGGGAAAATATGCTTGGTGCTGGATTTGCCTGTGTTTACGCCCGTTCATTTCGCAAGAATCCACCGACTTTGATTCATGCGGCGTGGGGTGGAGCACCTGCTACAGCAGCGTGGATTTTATCTCAAGCGGGCGGATATCGCTACAGTGCCGCAGCACATGCTTATGACCTTTTTGAACATGGCGGCGATTGGTGGCTAAATGAAAAATTAACACCCGCTTTATTTGTTCATACCTCGACTCAGATGGGAAGGCAGGCACTGCTTAAACGGGGTATAGCCGATGATCGCATCTTTTGCATACGCCGTGGTCTTGATCGCATTTTACCGCTTAAGCCACTCAGGCAATTACGTACACCTCTTCGAATTATTTGTATCGCACGCTTAGTAGAGAAAAAAGGAATCGATCACCAACTTCGTATCTATGCTGCACTTAAGGCGGCAGGGATAGCATTCAAAGCCCGTATTGTGGGGGATGGTCCTTTACGTAGTAATCTCGAAAAATTAGCAGGAAATTTAGGCGTAGCTGCTGATGTCACTTTTGAAGGACATTTGCCTCAGCATGAGGTCTGGAGTGCACTGAATGAAGCAGATGTTCTACTCCATACGGGTGTGATTGCACCGAGTGGAGACCGCGATGGGTTACCCAATGTAATTCCAGAAGCTATGTCGATTGGGGTAGTCGTGATTACTTCTGCTACTGCTGCAACTACAGAGGCAATTACCCATGAAGTCAGTGGTATTGTAGCCCCTTATGATCAGCCACAAGTCTGGGTAGAAGCACTACGTAAAGTTTCTACGAATGATCAATATGCCCAAAAACTTCGCTTGGCTGCGCGTCAATGGGTTGTAGAAAATTTTGATGCCCATATTAATGCTGATCGTTTATATACTCAGTTTGAGCATGCAATAAGGTCATGATTTATTTCGACATCACAAAAAGCTCTCACTCAACCCATGCCTCAGGGTTAAATCGGGTGAGTCAGCGTTTATGTGATACACTAAATGGTTCAGTCACTCCTGTCGTGTGGGACACATGGGATAAAAAAGTTAAACCAGAGGATTGGTTTCTTACGGCTGATTTATTTAGCGAAGATGAACGTCCTGGAATTACCACCTTTCTAAAAAGTAAAACCTGTAAGACAGCAGCAATCTTTCACGATTTAATTCCTCTTCGGTTTCCCCAGATTACTTGGCCTAAAAGTGTTGGGAGACACCCTAAATACCTCCAACTCTTACGGGAGTTTACGCATCTATTTTCAGTTTCTGACTACTCCAAACACGACTTACTTGCTTTTTGGAAGTGGCAGGGGATTAAGGAAGTTCCTCCAATCAATGTTATTTCACTCGGTGCTGATTTTTCTAAGACGCTACGTATTACGGAGCATAATGAACCCAAAACTTTTTCCTTTTTGTGTGTTGGAATCATTGAGCCTAGAAAAAATCAGTCATTTATTTTAGATGTTTGTAAAAAGCTTTGGGATGAAGGGCTTATCTTTGAGATGCACTTGGTGGGAAGAATAAATCCACATTTTGGTGCTCCTATTATAGAAAAAATAAAGAGCCTAGAAAAAAACTACCAAGGACTTCATTACCATGCGCAGCTTTCGGATGATAAACTGAAGACGCTTTATCTGACAGCATCGGCAAGTCTATTTGCAACTAAAGCTGAAGGTTGTGGTTTGCCCCTCCTGGAATCGCTTTGGATGGGGGTTCCTTGTTTTTGTAGTGACTTACCTGTGCTAAAAGAAAATGCGGATCAAGGTGGATGTGTACGGCTTGCTTTAGATGATCTGACACAGTGGAGCGACGCCTTGCGAGACTACGTTAAGAATCCACATAAGTTAACGCCGCTTAGTAATGAAGCGAGAAGTCGTGAACTTCCTACGTGGAGTAATACGGCCAGTGCGCTTCTTGCTAAATTAAATACGCTTTAAAGCGTAAGCCATTGCATCGCCAATTTTGTCGATTTGCTCGTTTGTATGCTGAGCAGAAATAGCTGTTCTAATTAAATCCTTACCTGCTGGAACCGCTGGAGCAATAGACATGACCGTGAACACACCTTTCTCAAGCAGTGCTTTCCAGAAGAGGTAGCATTTTTCACGTGATCCTAAAACGATTGGAACGGCTGGGCTTTCGCTCTCCCAGGTATCTAATCCTAAATTTTTTAGGATAGCTTTATAGCGGTGGGTATTAGCCCAAAGACGCTCGAGATGTTCAGGCTCCGTCTGCATGATCTCAAGGGAAGCTTGCGCTGCAGCAGCTTGTCCTGGACTTAATGCAGCACTAAAAATGGTTTGTTTTGAATGGGTGCGCATGTACTCGATCGCTGCACTTGAGCCAGCAACAAAGCCACCCGTACTTGCAAGCGACTTAGATAGGCTACCGCAAATGATATCTACTTTATTCGTTAAACCGAAGTGATCGACAGTACCGCGTCCCTGTTTTCCGAATACACCAAAGCCGTGCGCATCATCAATAATATTGAAACAGTTATATTCATCGCTGATTGCGATTAATTCAGGAAGACGTCCTAAATGACCTTCCATGGAATATACGCCTTCAGCGATTAGAAATTTAGGAGCACCCTTCGGAGCAGTATCAATAATTTCTTTGTAATCGTTTGGGCTATTATGTGAAAAACGCTCAACGGTAGCTAGTGAGGCTTTTGCGCCATCTATAAGACACGAGTGAATGTTTTTATCGGCAAAAACATAGTCTCCTTTTTGTGCAAACGAAGCCACAGCAGACATACAGGAGAGATAACCTGCTGCATGCACATGGCAGGCTTCCTTACCTAAAAACTGAGCTAATTTTTCTTCTAAATTGACGTGGAAGCTGCGTGAGCCATTGGAGGGACGTGCTCCATTTGTGCTAGTACCCCAGGTGCGGATCGCATTACAGGAGGCTTCAATCACTTTCGGATGAAAGGCTAATCCCAAGTAATCATTACTTGAGAGCATAATCATGTCCTTACCGTCTAAGTTGACCTGGGTGCCATGCTGGGACTGCATGGCATGGTAATAGGGATCATACCGCTTACGCATGCTTGTGGCATAATCTTCGGCGCAGCGAGCTACGACTGCGTTTTTATTACTTGAAAAGAATGATAATGCCATGCTCCCAGTAGCGTAAAATAGCTAATGCTTTAAAGGCAATAGGAGAAGTCGACTTAAAGTACGCTAAATCAAGATCTACGGTGTACGCTTTCGATGTACTGGGTGACCTCTTGAACGTAGGTTTCCCAGCTCTTTATAGGTCGAGCCTTAGCTTTTTGAGTAAGGTCTTCTAAAAGTCGTGGGTTTGAGAGGAGTTCTTTTATGCCGTTTTGGATAGAGGTCACATCCCCAGATTCAAGAGTAAGACAGCCGCCACCTTGGGCGATTTCACCCATAGCGCCACTTCCTAGGCAAATACAGGGTTTTGCTCGTGCTAGACTTTCAGCAATGGGAATTCCATATCCTTCACATAGGGAAGGGTAGATCGTAAAACGACAGGTCTGATAGGCTTCTTCTTTAACGGTATCATTAGCTGCCCCTTTGTAGATCAGGGGTCTTTGTTTTGCCTTCAACGTCTCGATCAGGCTGAGGGCTTGGTGTGCTGTTTGGTTTTGTGGCAATCCAATCAAGACCAATTCGAAATCGGCACCATCTTCCCATAATCTTTCACAGGCTTGCAGGAGGGCATAATGATTTTTACGTCCTTCAATACTCCCTACACATAAAATGCTCGGGCGTGGTGACGTTTTAATTTGAGATCCGAGGGGAGGCGTATCGATACCTAGCGGTATTACTTTAATTTCAGGCGTATTTTTTAACCCTGCCCAGTTCCAATAGTCGAGTAGCTGGTTTTTTGAAAATGCTGAAATCGTGACGATGGCATCAAAACGAGCTAATTCTTGCAGATAGCTTGGAAAACGAATCAGTGTTTTGGGAGGAGTGTAATCTGGGTGCGATAAAGCGAGTGCATCGTGAAAGATCGCTACACGTGGACCGTTAATACAGGCAAACAACTCTGAAAATTGGCTATTAACTAAAGGCGAAAAAATTTCGGGGACAAATAAAGCACGGCCTTTTAAATCAAGAGTAGAAGAATTAAAAAATCGTTTAGCTCTTCCTTTAATCTGAGCAGAAATGGGCCACTTGGCACCACGCTTTTCCGACAAATTGGTATGGGTTAGATTGTTGTACTCCCAGGTTTCTAGTGTTCGCCATTTTTTTTCATAAGGATCATAAGTTATTCCTTCCGAAGGTGTGGTGGCATGGGTAATAAATGCTCGAGCGACACGCTGCACTCCCGTTTTAGCATGGGTGTGGCTTGTGTGAGATAAGTCTATGAGTAGAGGAGCACTCATTGTGTAGCGACTGAATCGACTCTAACGTCGATCAAGCTAAAAGCGAGCTGCCTTGCATCTTTATTCTCTGATTCAAGGACACCAGGTTTATCACTTGAGAAAATAATATCATAGGTGCCATTGGTAGCAGGTAGAGATAATTGACCCTCGTGTTTGATGGAACTCACATCGGTTTCGTAGCAGAGCGTATTGTTTATTTTTGCTGATACGTGACACGGTTTTAAACTTCGAATCGTAAAATGTAAGTACGCAGGTGTTGGTTTTTCAGCCCAACTAGTCATTTTAAGTATTCCATTACCGCTGCACCATGTCCATGTGTGCCTAGTTGATTTTTCACACCCGTAAAATCCAACGCCTAGTCGAATGATTGAAGAGGTGCCATGACTTTTCCCTGAAAATAATTCCTGATTATCGTAAGGCACATCCTTTAAATTGAGGAGACCAGATAAGATGCCTAGGTTGCCAACGATGAGAAGTAGAAGGCCTGCCTTACGTCTGCGAGCGATGACGTTAAAAGCGAGTGTTAAAGGAAGGAGTACACGGTAGGCAGCACCTGGAAAACCTTCCCATACAGGCTTACCTAAAAAGAGCATAAATGTGCTGTAGGTAATACCAAGTCTCCACCACATGCTTGAAAATTCTAGCTTACTAAAGAGGTAGTATGCTTGAGTTGTAAGACCGATTAATGCAAGTAAGCTCGTTAGGGTAAGGAGGTATTCTTTACTCGTGTACAGACTATCAAGGGTACTATTCCATTTTAAAATATAGTCAGTCACTGGCCACGAGAGATTTCCAATACCTGAATCAATTAAACCCGTTTGGTGGCGAATGTAGAGAAGCCACAGGCCAAGAGGTAAAATACTAATCGTAATTAACAGTAGCCGTTTGAAGGTAAACCAAGGCTCATTTTTTTTAAGATCGAGATATGCACTTAAACTCAGCAGTGACGTTTCTCGGCAAAGTCCTGCAGCAGCAAATAAGTACGCAGAGCGTGATTTTTTATTTCGTTCAATAGCAAACATTGCACCTGCAATAATACAAAGAGCTATTAAATCAGTAAGGGCTAAGCGAATGCTAGCGAGTGCACCTGCTGAAAATAAAACACCTGCCCATGCGATAAAACTTTTTAGATCATCGACGTACAGTATTCGCCAGACGAGGTATGCGAGGATAAACCAAGCGATAATATTTAATGCACAGTAAACATGAACAATCCAGTGGGGGTTTCCTAGGGCAAATACATAAGCTAGGACAGAAGGTAAGATGCGTCTTGCCCGGTAGGGTAGACTATCCATAGCTGCATTAAGCTCATGTGATTTGAGACTAGGGTCGTACGCAATTTGAGCATAATACTGACCGTCATAGCCTCCTGTTTCCTTGTAGATATAGACAGGGACTTCTTTAAAGGCTGAAATTTTTGTTGGATCGCTAGATACGTCCATTTGTAGAAATGACGTAAAGCCATAGGCTGGGTGCCAGAAACGACTCACAAGGAATGAAAAAACGAGTACGCAGAGTGCACACCCCATGCTCCATCTTGCATGCTTTGATAATGATTTTAAAAGCATTACTTATTTAGCCTTTCCCAGATCGTTACGTCTTTAAACGTTTCTCGTTTAATCCACTCCCCTGGGAAGCGTTGGGTCAGAGCTTCGGTTTTTTCCCAATTAAACAGTGGTGCAAAGAGTGGACGATGTTGTTCTTTGATTTTTAAAATAATTTGATTGGTCAAGGCCTTATCAAGTTCGTCCCAGCGGATAATCGTAAATGGGGTGTAGTAGTATAAAGCGCCAGATTCTTGCATCGCGAGTATAACGGCATTGGAAGGCGCATGCTCGGTTAGCCATGCAGCAGTTTTAGGATAAACACTTTCACCTTTCCCTGAAGAGAGTGCGTGATAGTGATTTGTCCAAGATGCTCCTGAAATACTAATCAAGATACAACTGATCAGAAAACCGTATGATTCGAATCGTTTGAATCGCTCCGTGATTTTAAAGTTTATGATCAGTAAGTTTAAAATAATTAAACCACCAATGATCAGAGCTGGAGCGCAGGGTAAAATAAAGCGCATGTACCACCACGTTTCATGGGTGCAGGAATAAAATGCGTAAAGTCCAAGGTAGGTGCCAATCCAAGTGAGTAGCACTAGGCTTAGACGTGGTAAGTGTTTAATGACAAAAATAAGTCCAACACTTAACACTACAACCGGAGTAAATAAAATAGGGAGTAAATACGCGTAGTGAGAGACTGTGATTAAAACGTATTGGGACTCAAACATGCTAGAAGCATCACCGTATCCAGTCACTCCTACGTGACCGTAGGCTTTTGCACTATGAATCGCGAAAAAGAGAGCTCCTGGTAGACCGCCTAATGCAAATAAGGTGAGTCGTTTAAAGTTAAGACCTAGTGCTATCAGTGCTGGAATAAATATTAAGACATTGGTTGGCCTAATGAGTACAGCAATAGACACGGCAAAACCTGAGAGGAGTGCCCACTTCAGAGTACCCTCTGAATTTAAATTACTTTTCCAGGCAGCTAAGACGGCCAGGGTGACCCATACCATGGCTGGTAAATCACTCATGAGCTGTACCGAGTAATTTAAATACAGTGGGCTTGTAGCTAATATAATGGCTGCAAGGGTACTATACCTAAAACTTAAGTTCATAGCCCGTGCTAATTGAAATAAGAGAAGAATTCCCGCTAGGCAGTGAATTACCATCACGTAATCTCCTACATGATTCCAGCCGGTTAAAAAGGACGCCCCCATGAGCATTAATGGAAGTCCTGGAGGATAGGTTGCTACGAGACCGTGACCTACGGGTGCAGGTTTTAGTCCGAGTGGACTATATAAGTAACTGTGGTTTGAGAGGTAGTCTACGCCGTCAATCGTGCGTTCATCACTTAAAAGGTGGCCCTCACTTAGGGCTTTGGCGTGATTAAGATATCCCGATGAGTCCGAGCCTCCAGCACAGGCATTAACGTGGAAAATGATTAGGCAGGCGTAACCTAAAATTGCTAAAAATAATAATACCCAATTAGTATTAAAACCCTTAGATTGGGTGTTAGAAGATTGGGTGTAGTTAAAATCCATACTTGCGTAAGTGGCTAGACAGAGGATCTTTAAATTGAGCGTGATAAAGTTAAAACCTTTTTTTCAAAGACTTAAACCAAGCACGGTGGGATTAGCATATGCCCTCGTTGTTTTGGCATTTGCTTGGAATTGTGCTCAGTTTTACATCCCTGGGAAAGGGTTTACATATTTGATCGAGTTTGGGGATAGAAGCAATGCCACATACTTGCCCGAATTAAAGGCGGTTAATCACTATGAGCAGAGGCAGTCCAGCGGCTATGATGGTCAGTATTATGCCCAGATAGCTATGGATCCGCATTTGAGTCACCCACAACTCAAAGAAGCGGTTCCGGATTTAGCTTATAGGGCGAGAAGGATCCTCTTTTGTTGGACTGCCTATGGTCTAGCTGGCGGTGATCCCGTGAGTGCTCTGCATATCTACGCTATTCAGAATATTGTAGCGTGGTTTTTATTAGCGTTATTACTTTTGAAATGGTTTCCACCTAATCAGTGGGGAAACTTTTTTAGATGGTTCAGTGTACTTTTTACGTTTGGCTTAACGATGAGTGTTCGTAAGGCGCTCCTTGATGGTCCAACGCTAGTCATCATTACTTTAACGATCGCGCTTCTTGAATGGGATAAGCCATGGCTTGCAGCGCTATGTGGGGGCCTTTCTGGTTTAGCGAAAGAAACAAGTGCCCTGATTATTGGTGCATTTATTCCCTTAGGAAAAAATACTAAACCCTGGTTAAAAATTGTAGGGCAAATTATAATTATCCTTTTACCAATCGGTCTGTGGATTCTTGTGTTAACCCATTACACAGCAGAAGCAGGTGGAGTAGGCTACCGTAATTTCACGTATCCGTTTTTGGGATATATACATAAACTCAGTGAAATTAAGGCATTTTTAACTACGGCACCGGATTGGATTATTCGAGGGCTCTTCTGTATTTTTATATCTCTGAGTGTTCAGGCGCTGTTTTTTTTCACACGTATTCGAGTTAACGAAGCATGGTGGCGTTTGGGAGTAAGCTATGCATTACTGATGCTCGTTTTAGGAGACGCTGTTTGGGAAGGCTATCCTGGTGCTTCTGCACGGGTTCTACTTCCTATGACACTTGCGTTTAATATTTTAGTTCCTCGCGGCAAAAAATGGTGGGCGATACTTGTGTTAGGAAATTTATCCGTTTTTGTTACACCTGAAAATCTTAAGCCACCCGGAAGAGAAAGTGTTATTGTAGAGGGTCCAAGCAATTTACGTATGGTTGAATCAACAGGGCAAATGGTTGATGCACAGTTTGATTCCCAGTGGTATGACCCTGAAAAATCACTGCTAGAATACTGGAGATGGGCAAAAGCGTCGGCGAATATCATGCTTGTTAATCCTCAGACGTTTACCATCCATGCCGATATTTCCTTTAGGCTTAGAGCAAATGATAAGCGCGTCCTAACGGTAACATCGGGAGACCAAGTCTTGTGGAAGCATACCTTAAATCCGTATGAGTCACAGGATGTGATTTTAAAAGATGTTCTTTTAAATCCAGGAACTACAACGTGGCATTTTGAAACTACGTCAGAGGCAAGTCCTGATTATCCATCAAGTAGCCGAGTAGTGAGCTATAGCGTTCGAAATTTAAGAATAAAGATAATCAAGTAATCGCAGCCGCTTAAGTATTCTTAGAAGGAAGCAATTGCTTCTAAGCGGTCTTTATAGCGTTTCCCAATGACGGAGGGAGCGAATTGTTGAGTGATTGTTTCACGTGCATGATTACCCAATTTTTCTACGAGGCTTTTATCTTGGGCTAATCGCTTCATATAATCTGCAGCATGGTTCACATCTGGATCTGCCCAAATACCGCCACGAGAATAAGGTCCAACATTTTGTGTTAAAGTCGTTAGCTTAAAACGTACTGGGCAACCATTGGATTCGTTCACGAATTCCGTCGTTGCTGAAAAGTCAGTGCAAATGACTGGTTTTCCTAAAGCCATACATTCAGCGACTGCTAAACCAAATCCTTCTGCTCGGTGTAGAGATACGAAAACATCACACGCTGCTTCTAATGCGGTAATGTCAGGCCTGCTCAACGTTTCTGTGATAAGATAAGTATTAGGTATATCCTTTAAGTCTTTTTTGAGATGCTCAAATTCTACCGGATTTGAGTGAGCGTTATGGACTTTTATCACAAGTCCCGCATTCGCGTGAGCCAATCCTGATAATCGAAATGCCTCAATCGCAGCTTTTGGATTTTTACGTTCGGCGTAAGAATTAAGATCAAATAAACTTAAGAATAAAAAGGTATCTTGAGGGAGATTGAATCGCTTTCTTAAGTTATCCTTAGACTCCTTCGGACGAGCTACCTCTATCGAGTGTGGCATAACTAAAACAGGAATTGGGCTTTTAAGCGCAATCGCTGTTCTGGAAAATTCACTGGGGCACCAAATTTCATCAAAGTAGTCAAAGGACTCAAGCCAGCTGTCAGGAAATTCAGTTAATTCCCAGGCAAAATAACCAATCGAATATTTTGATTTTCTAAATGCCTGCCCGTGGTGATGGTCAATATCACGCGAGGCAGGAGGATCAATATGAACTACATTTACGTCGTAGGGATTTGTTTCCTGAAGACGAGACTGGTAAGTCATGTCTCCGAGTCTATTTTTACAATGTAGTTTAAGTGATACCAGTGCGCTAGGAATTGCGGCTGCATCAGCTGCTCGAACCATGGAGCGAGCGGATTCACCAATACCTAAATCAGCTGTTAAAAAGCCAACAATGTTTAAACCTAAGTGAGCATGTTTACGGGCAAACGCTCTACAGAATGGACTGTGTCTTTGCGAAAAGTCGTAAATAAATTCTCCTGAATTAGTCTCCAAACTAATCAGTCGAAGTTGTCTATTCTTATGCTGATGGCGAAAGCGCTGCAGTGATCCAAGACCTGTAACTCTTCCTAAAAAGGCCAATGCGTTTGTGAATGAAGTACCGGTTAATTCAAAACTAAGATTCAGACGCTCAGGCTGTGATTTCGGTAGTTGAACAGTAATTGTCCAAGGCCCAGCACTCGTTGGTTTAAGTTCATGAACACAGGAACCATTAAGATATAGTTTAAGGCCGGGGAATGGTTGTTCTACACCAGATGCTTTAGGGTGGTTGAGGCATTCACCTTTTAAGGTAAGCGAACTAACACCTTCTAAGGCGGGTAAGCGAATCGATCCTTTTTCGCGAAGCCACGCCGTACTTTCGGAAAATTCGTCGTAGAAGATTCCTGAGTAATCGGTGAAGTGCCGTTTAAAAGCACCTGCTTGAGGCGTTGATGTGTGCCTAGCCATATATAAGGCCTAACCGTAGAACGCTTTAGGTCAATCTTACTGCGTTAAAGAGCTGGCTTTAGAGGGCTAAAACCCTTTGCTTGGGAGTAGGCTGCTTTTTATATGAATTCTCCTCAAATCGACACTTTTGCGGATAGTGAGCACTACAAAATGGCCGCTGTTGAGGATACGATGTTTTATTATATCGCTCTACATAGCTTAGTAGAAGCGAAGCTAAAGGCAGTTTTACTAAAACCAGGCAGTTCGGTACTAGATGCAGGCTGTGGAACAGGTGGACTCATCCGAAGACTTAAAACGAAGTATCAGGCGGTACATTTCACAGGGATTGATCTCTCTGAGGTTGCCTGCGGTTTAGCAAAACAAAGAACCGATGCTACGATTGTTCAGGGTTCTGTTTTGGAATTACCATTTAATGACAACACCTTTGATGGAGTGATGACTACGGATGTTTTGTATCACTTAGTCGATGATACAAAAGCCATGCGTGAGATGAACCGCGTATTAAAGCCGCAGGGAACACTGGTTATTAATTTACCAGCACATCCCTGGTTATGGTCGTACCATGATATCGCGGTTTCTGGTGTAAGACGGTATACAAGAAAAGACGTTAAAGAAAAACTTACTCAGGCTGGTTTTCAGGTTTCATTTATCACGCACTGGAATTCAGTACTTCTACCACTGATTGTGATTCGTCGTAAATGGTTACCCCCACCTAAAGAGGGTAGTGATGTGCAAACGTATTCTCCTTTAGTCGAGAGGCTTTGCCGTTTATGTCTATGGCTTGAGCGGCCGATTATGTCACTCGGGGTTAAGTTACCGCTAGGTAGCTCAGTACTTGCCGTAGCAACGAAGTTACCTTAAAACTTTTCTTTAATCACGTAGTACATGCTTTCTTACTTAGTCGCGTACGGTTTACTACTTCATCTTCTTTTTTGGGGAGCTGGATTAGCTATGCTCGCGATGCCTCGAGGCTTTAAGTCCTTTTGGTTTTTGTTTGCTCCTGCGGCCGGAATATTTCTGCAATCCTTGGTGGTGTGGATAGGTGCATATGCAGGCCTTAAGGGTACGCATGTTTATGCCTGGCCTAGTGAAATCATAGCCCTTGGATTACTTTGGTTTGGTTTAAAAGAAAAAGAGGTTAATTTCCTAAAAGATATTAAGCGTTTTAGTGCAGTCGTAGGAGTCATTGTTGTCGCACTTTTTTTTATAGTAAGGCCAATCACACAGGCTGCCTCTGGACTCACAACGATTTCGTTGGGTAGTTGTGATGCGGCTGATTACGCTGGGGGTGCAAGAGCGTTGATGGAATTTGCTCGTTCTGATCGGTCCGGTTTTCTGGGTTTAACCGAGGTGGTTAAGGTGATGTCGGTAGATAACTTTAGTGATTATTTTCTTAAATTAAATCACTTCACACCTTCAGCACTCATTGCATTTAATGGAACGATATTTCACTGCGCTCCTTACGAATTGATCAGTCTATTTACGGCAGTATCACTTGTCCTGGTTGCATCTGTCGTGTTTTGGTGCGCTCGCTCACTCTTTAAATTAGGGGTACTCCCGAGTCTTATTGTTACTGCAATATACTGTTTTAGTCCTGCCGTTTTATATGCTGTTTATCACGTAGCAATCGGTCAGCTCTTTGCAGCGCTTGCGATAGCCTGGGTTACTTGGGCAGGTGTTTTTCTTTGGAAGTATAAACGACTGACTAGAAATTATTCACGTTACCTTCCCTTACTTGTCATAGCTTACGGCATTATACTTGGTAGTTATAATTTCATAATTATTGTAACACTTGCTTCATGTTCTGGGTATGTGCTACTCGAACTTTTTATCGATGGTAATTATAAGCCTGTTTTTAAGTGGCTTGGTTTATTAGGTCTACCTTGCTTAATCGCAGGAATAATATTCTGGGACCGTGTTGTAGGGCTTATTGAACGATTTATTTTATTTCGTACCTTTGACGAAGGATGGAAAATTCCTGCTTTTACTCCAGAGGGCTGGTTTGGAATAGTTCAAGGACCTAGCCTTTTAGGGTATGCCTTTAATGTACGCTTAGCCGTTAGCTTTATTCTACTAAGTATCCTCTTTGTCGGACTCGTTCGGCAGTTTGCGATTACTAAGCATTATGTACTCTTAAGTGTGGGATTTATTTTTCCTATCGTTATTGGCTATGGGTATTTAATCGTCCGAGGAATGCAGTTAGGTACCAATGCAAGCTATGACGGATATAAATTATTTTCTGTTTTTTACCCTGTTATACTACCTGCATTAGTTACATGGATACCACGCCGCATTATCCGTTTAAATTTAGCAAATGCCGCTAGTGTTGGTATCCTTCTTTTGATCTTAGGGGCAAATATTTTAGGAGCGCGCGGTTTTTTTAATTCCGCTCGTACTGCTCCCTTAGTTGTAGGCCGTGATTTGATTGGCTTACAGAATTTAGAAAAACATCCTGAGATCACGTCCGTTAATATGCGTATTCCGGACATGTGGTCGCGTTTATGGGCTAATGCCTTTCTCTTAAAGGTTCCTCAGTATTTCTTAACACACACTTATGAAGCACGTCTAAATACACCTCTTAAAGGGGAATGGGATTTGTACGGTGGTATTTTTCATATACTTTTGCCTGATAAAGGCAGTGTTCGTTTCAATGCTCATTATTCTGCAGTGAAGGTCAGTGATCCTTATCGCATAGGACTAGAATCAACTAAGGGGTGGTATGATATCGAAAGACTATCCAGAAGTGCGGATGCATGGTGTTGGGCATCTCAACAAAGCAGTATAGTGCTTACTAATAATCACACGTATCCACTACGTGTGAGACTAACAATCGAGGCAGATAGCCTCATAGATCAGGTTATTTATCTCACGTGCCGTGGAGTCCGTGTAGGTACGTTTACTGTTACTCCTAAGCGGGCGATTTCCAAGGGGGATGAATTCTTGTTACCTAGTGGAACAACCGAAATAGCCTTTGTGGCTCAAAAAACACCTCCTAGGGCATCACCCACTGATTCAAGAGAGCTTGCTTTCAGGGTTTACGACGTGAACATTCACGTTCTTCCTTAAGGTTAGTACTTATGAGCTCCTGGCGTAACACGTTTAAATCAAAAAAGGTCCTTATTACAGGGGGGCTTGGTTTTATTGGATCTAATCTCGCGAGAGCCCTCGTTGAAGCTGGTGCTAAGGTTACCTTGTTAGATTGTTTAATCCCTGAGTATGGTGGAAATAAGCATAATATCGCTTCTATCCGAGGCAAAGTAACGGTACACCGAGCTGATATTCGTGATGAGAAAAAATTACCTCGGTTTGTTCGTGGTCAGGATTACGTGTTTAATTTAGCAGGTCAGACAAGTCATTTGGACTCGATGACAAATCCAGCAGCTGATCTAGATATCAACTGCCGCGCTCAGCTCTCTATTTTAGAGGCGTGTAGAAAACACAACCCACATGTTCGCATCGTGTTTGCAAGTACACGTCAAATTTATGGAAAACCAGACGAACTTCCGGTTAAAGAGTCACATCCTTTAAGACCGGTTGATATTAATGGTATTAACAAAGTAGCAGGTGAGTCTTTTCATTTACTGTACGCAAAAGTTCATGGAATGAATACGTGCGCTCTACGTTTAACCAATACGATTGGACCAGGAATGCGTATTAAAGATGCGCGCCAAACCTTCGTTGGTGTATGGATACGCGATGTGCTTAAAGGAAAACGTTTTGAGGTTTGGGGTGGTGAACAGAAACGTGATTTCACGTATATCGATGATGCAGTCGAGGCATTCTTACTTGCTGCTACCAAAAAAGAAGCCATCGGCGGAGTCTTTAATTTAGGCGGTCAAGAAGTTGTCAGCCTTCGTGAGCTTGCTGAAATGCTCATTGAATTAAACGGCAAAGGTGGTTTTCAGCTTCGTCAATTTCCTAAGGATAGAGCAAAAATTGATATTGGTGATTATTTTGCAGACTATACTTTAATAAAGAAAAAACTAGGGTGGAAACCTAAGACAAGTTTGAAATCTGCGCTTGAAAAAACGCTTAGCTATTATCGTAGCGAACTAAAGTACTACGTATAAGTCATGAAGTGCCTTTTTGATATACATGAAGAGATGTTCTGGTTTAAGGCCTACGCAGATATGCTTAAGGTCGCGATTACCAGCATGCGTCAGTATTGTACGATGGAGCCCTATGTCGTTTATGACGGATGGCCAAATGATTTTACGGACTGGTTAACCGCGCATAATGTGGGGATTATTTACCGCCGCAGTTTACTTTATCCACAGCTGCTTCGTTTAGATCGTGAAACGAATGATAAAGTTTATTTAAACCATGGTCCTGGTGTTCTCCTCAAATTAGATTTAACGGATATTTGTAAGGAGCAGGGCTGGAAGGATGAGCATATTGTTTTTTGCGATTGTGATGTTATTTTTACCGGAGATCCAACACCCCTTTGGCCACAGCTTGAGGGTAAGAGTTTTGCGGTTGCTGCAGAGGATGATCCAAACGTACCAGAGCGTATGAATACAGGGGTTATGCTTATAGATGTAGCTGAACTGCATAAACACAGTGCCCCATTAAGAAAGTATACAGCAGAGCATTTACCTGAATTAGTGAGAATAAGCTGGGATCAACACGCTTATAAAATGTATTTTAAGGATCTTGGATGGACGGTTCTTTCCTCAGAGCTTAATTGGAAACCGTATTGGGGAATTAATCCACAGGCTAAGATCGTGCATTTTCATGGGCCTAAACCCTTTCTTCGCTCTGAAATCGAAGCTGGTCGTATTCACCAAGCACATAAGCCACTGATTAGTGGAGCATTTTACCACTACTGTGATTTATATGATAAAGCGCTAGCCAAAGCTAACGCCTAAGATCCGTTGACTGTAGCCTAGGTATTTAGTAACCATAAGTCCGTTACATGGCTGATTACTCCTTAAGTTTTGTCATCCCTCTTTATAATAGCGCTCAAACCATTGGCGCGGTTGTAAAAGCTATTGAGGCCTTAACGATCGAAGGAGGGCACGAAATCATTTTAGTTAATGACGGTAGCCAAGATGAAACGGATATCGTTGCTCGGGCTTTAGTGGTCTCGGCGAAAATTCCTGTTACCTATATTAGTCATGCACGCAATTTTGGTGAGCACAATGCGGTACTCACAGGGTGGAGGCATGCTACAGGTCGTTATGTGGTTAATTTAGATGATGATGGTCAGAATCCTCCAGCTGAAGCAGTTAGACTTTGGCAACATGCTAAAGCGGGAAACTACGATGTTGTGTTTGGCCGTTACATCCAAAAAGAGCATTCATTATTTCGTAATTTAGGTAGTTATTTTACAAATCGTATCACGGATTGGGCGCTTGAAAAACCACGGGGATTATATCTTTCAAGTTTTAGATGCGTTTCTCATCTCGTTGTAAAAGAAGTCATAAAGCACAAAGGTCCACACCCCTACATTGATGGCCTTATATTACAGGTTACTCAGCGCTTAAGTACACTCGATGTAAAACATGAGTCACGTAAAGCAGGTGCTAGTGGCTATACACTGGGTAAGTTAATTAAACTTTGGCTAAGTGCGTGGATTAATTTTTCTGTCATGCCACTGCGTGTCGCGACCCTGTGTGGAATTACTTTAGCCTCTGTCGGTGTTCTAGGATTCGGGCTCGTTGTATATCTATACTTAACTCAGCAAGGTCCCGCGTTTGGCTGGGGATCTTTGATGGCAGCCTTACTTGTATTTTCTGGCGTCCAACTGATTATCCTAGGTCTTATTGGTGAATACATAGGACGTATGTTTATCTCAGTGAATGAACGACCGCAGTCAGTCGTTCGTGATGTGATCACTCGTTCTTAAACATTACTTTCCAGCGCTCTATTTCTTTATCTAAAGATGCAGTGGCTAACGGTAGTGTTTCTTGTAAAGGGACTGAGCGAAGTCCAAGAAGATAACAGGCTATTTTTCTAGCTAAATTGTCATTTGGAAAATCTCTCGGCTCTGGGAGAAATGCTTCAAAGTGTTGTCTGCACCAGTCTGGAACAGCAAGAAGGGCGAGCGTGTTTTTCCACGTTGAAGTTAATGTGTACGAATTTGTTTCGTCATGTTTTTTTCTACCGGGTGATTGACTGATATGGTGATCAATCACACTCGATAATGCGATCGCATTTATTTTTCCAATCGTTCGAGCTTTTAATCCTAAATCGATATCCTCACACCCATTGATGTAGCGCTCATCGAATCCGCCTAACTTATTCCATAACTCTTTACTGATTAAAAAACAGGCTCCTGTGGTTAAGGTATCACGTCTTATTGTATTTCCTAAGTAGTAGGAAAGGGGGCGATGTTTGATATGTGTAGGCTTACCTTTTGAATTAATAAAAATGCCAGCATGATCGATTAGCCCTGTTGAAACATTACGCTGAACGTTACCAATAAGCCCAGCATGCGTTCCAAGTTTTGCATGAACTTTAAGGAGTGCCTCAAGCCATCCAGATCTAAAGACTAAGTCATTATTGATAAAAATAAGTATATCTCCTGTGGCTTTGGCTGCACCACGGTTATTACTTACTGCATAACCATAATTTTTATCATTTAAAATACTAGAGCAGGGACTGGGTAAGGTTGTTAACCAATCACGTGTTTGATCGGTACTGAAATCATCCACAAAGATAATTTCATAGTCTAAGCCTTGAGGAATACTTTTTTGCAGGCTAGCTAGCATTTCCCGGGTGAGGGGAAGGCAGTTATATAGGCCTACAATAAAAGAGACGCGCATGGCGTCAGCTATCGCTTGAAGCTAAGGTTCGAAGGTAGTCAGCGTATGCTGATTTTCCTAATTTAGAAATATTGGCTTGGAGTTTCGCTTTATCTATCCAGCCCTTGCGGTAAGCAATTTCCTCTAAGCATGCAATTTTGAGTCCTTGGCGGTGTTCAATCACTTGAACAAACTGACCCGCTTCAAGGAGTGAACTGTGTGTGCCAGTATCAAGCCACGCTGTACCACGACCGAGAAGTTCTACATTGAGAGTGCCCGCGTTTAAATACAGACGATTTAAGTCAGTGATTTCTAATTCACCCCGTGCTGATGGTTTTAAATTACGGGCATACTCTACGACTTTATTGTCATAGAAATAAACTCCTGGAATTGCGTAATTGGATTTCGGTTGAGCGGGTTTTTCTTCGAGGGAAAGTACCTTACCGTCAGAAGCAAATTCGACAACGCCGTACGATTTTGGATCTGCTACATGGTAGCCGAAAATCGTTGCGCCACTGGTTCTTTCAGAAGCGCTTTCCAAAGCTCTGACTAAGTCGTGACCATAGAAAAGATTGTCTCCTAAAATGAGGCAGGAGGGACTGTTTCCAATAAAGTTAGCACCAATAATGAAAGCTTGAGCTAAGCCATCAGGTGAGGGTTGCTCTGCATATTCTAGCTTCATTCCAAGATTTGCACCATCACCTAAAAGACGACGAAACAGTGGCAAGTCGGTAGGAGTAGAAATAATCAAGACCTCCTTAATCCCAGCGAGCATCAGCACTGAGAGCGGGTAATAGATCATGGGCTTATCATAGACAGGCATGAGCTGCTTACTGACAGCAATTGTCAGAGGAAATAAACGTGTGCCTGATCCACCTGCTAAAATAATGCCTTTTCTATTCATAGGGTAATTTTATTTGGATACTCCAAGTCTTTCGCGTGCGTATTTTTTTGATGTAATATCATCGCACCAGCTTCTGTTAGCGAGATACCAATCAACGGTACGCTCTAAACCGGTTTCAAAGGATTCCTTTGGAGACCAGCCAAGTTCTTTTTGTAATTTAGAGCAGTTAATCGCGTAGCGACGGTCGTGTCCTGGACGGTCTGCAACAGTTGTTTTTTGACTGATGTATGATTTACCGTCCTTACGAGGTGATTTCTTATCAAGAAGTGTACAAATGCGCTCAACCACTTCAATGTTAGGGCGCTCATTGAGTCCACCTACATTGTAGGTTTCGCCTGGTATTCCTTTGTTGATAACGAGCCAAATAGCTTCGGCGTGATCTTCAACATACAACCAATCTCTGATTTGCATACCATCGCCGTAGATAGGCAAAGCTTTGCCATCTAGTGCGTTTAAAATCATGAGTGGAATAAGTTTTTCTGGGAAGTGGTAAGGACCGTAATTATTCGAGCAGTTTGTTGTAAGGGTAGGTAGGCCGTACGTGTGTTGAAAGGATCTGACTAAATGATCACTCGCTGCTTTTGATGCAGCATAAGGACTGTTCGGTGCAAAAGGAGTAGTTTCTGTAAATGCTGGATCTGTTGGAGAAAGTGTACCGTACACTTCATCGGTAGATACGTGTAAGAAACGGAACTGTTTTTTCTTTGTTTCAGGGAGTGCCGACCAGTAGCGTCTTGTGGCATTCAATGTACGAAGTGTACCAACGACATTCGTTTGAATAAAAGGCTCAGGAGAATCAATAGAGCGGTCTACGTGTGATTCAGCAGCGAAATTAACGACTGCATCAATTTGATACTCCGATAATAATTTACCTATTAACGCTTCATCTCCGATATCGCCATGAACAAAAACATAGCGAGGGTCTGTATCAACGCCTTTTAAGTTTGCTGGATTACCTGCGTAGGTGAGTTTGTCTAAATTTACTAAACGACCTACTGCAGGATCTTTAGATGATAAGCGCTGCCTTACAAAATTACTTCCGATAAAACCACATCCGCCTGTAACGAGTAAGTTCATACTTTTTTCCATTCTTTAAGAGATTTTTCAACAGATGCGTGTACTTCGGTCATATGAATGCCGTAGGACTGCAGTTTAGAGGAATCTAATACGCAATTTGAGCGCGGAGTTTTCGCAGCGACTTGCATGAATTCAGATTCGTTTGTGAAAAATGAATACTCTTTTTTGCATACGCCGCTTTTTATAATTTGGTCTACAACACTGCGGGTCGTAACTTCACCGGGATTCGTTACATTGTAGATTCCGAAGGGAATGCGTTTTTCAAAGCAGGCAAATGTAGCTGCAACGAATTCATTCAATTCTGAAATTGAATTGGTTGCTTCAAGTAACCGCGCATAACGCATGAGTTTCGTTAAGTAGTTACGTGGATTATCGATATTGTCGTACGGAATTCTTAAGCGCCAAATGTAAACATTCGTTTCATTAGCTAAGACTTCTTCTCCAAGCGCTTTGGTTCCGCTATAAAAAGAGCATGGACCATTTCTGAAAGAAAAGTTTGGCGTATCATTTTCAGTAAAACCTTTTCCATCACTACGTGAACCATTGTAAATACAGCCTGAGGAAACATGTCCCCAAGGAATATTTGCTTCACGGCATGCCTGAGCGATGCGTCCAGGTAATACAGCATTTCCAAAAAGACATTCTGCCTTATCGAGTTCACAGGCATCCACATTTGGCTTTCCTGTATAGCCGGCAGCGTTAATGAGAAAGGTAGGCTTATCCTTGAGTAAGGCCGCTTTAAGAACAGAAGGGATAGTATAATCAACTTCAGCCCTTCTTAAGTTGCGGAATGGTATGCCTTTACGAGATAAAAGTGCTTGATAGGCTTGACCTACGTAGCCAGAGCCGCCGAGGAGGTAAATCATAGTTCGGCACTATCTTAGGAGAGTTATCCTAGGTATGGAAAGCGGAATTATCTTTGTTAACTTTGGTGATAATGAGGCATTTAAGACCACGTCTTGAGGCCTAATTCCTTACTTTCCCTTAGCTTCAGCTTCGGCATCAGCCTTCTTTTTGGCCTCTTCGTATGCTTTACGTTGCTGCATGCCGATATCAAGTAAGTCGCTGACAAGCATACGAGATTCTTGCTCCTGTTTTGCGTTTTCTGCTTGTTGAGCGGGAGTAAAATTAGGCCGCACTGGACCAACGGCCGCAGAAGCAGGAGTTGTAGAAGGAGAAAACTCCTGAGGTCTATGATACGCAGGCTGAATGTAAGCAGGTATTGGCTGAGAAGAAACTGCAGATTTTTTTAACTCTAAGCTTCTTGCTTCTCCGTTGATGACCACTTGTGCCCGTTCACTCGTTGTATCAAAACTGATTACTTTTATATTATTAGAACTTTCTCCCACTTTTACCCAGTGGCTCTGCTTTGCTTGCACATCATAAATGCATAATTTTATGCCATCAGATGCTTTGATAGTTCCAGAAAGTTCAAAACTTTGAGGTGCGGTGCTCGCACTTGAACTATCGGTTTGAGAGGGAAGAAAGGGAGAAGCGTTTTGAGCGAAAGCAAGGCTTAGCACGCCTGTGCTTAAGCTAATAAAAAAACATGCTTTCACAAAATGTCTCACAAGAGATAAGGTATGCGAGATTCCCTGTTAGGTCAAACGCAAGCTAAGCTGCCTTGGAGCTTAGCTCTGAGCGGTTCTTTTTTTCCAGGATTCTACAATTTGGCGAATCGTATCCTGTACACTTTGAGTAATATCCCACGATGGATAATGGGATTTCATTTTGCGAAGATCAGAGTAGTAGCAGATATGGTCACCAGCGCGATTTTCTTCAACGTAGGTGCTGATTTGTTTTTTGCCAGTGAAAGATTCTGCAATTTTAAATGCTTCGAGGATCGAAACACTATTAGATTTTCCACCACCTAAGTTATAGACTTCACCTGCACGAGGATTCGCGATGAAGGCTGCTATGAAACGTGCTACGTCTAAAGAGTGGATATTATCTCTGACCTGTTTTCCTTTGTAGCCAAAAATACGGTATTCTTTGGACTCTAAATTACATTTAACTAAGTAGCTTAAAAAGCCGTGCAGTTCTACGCCTGTGTGATTAGGCCCCGTTAAACAACCGCCACGAAGACAGCAGCTTGGTATATTAAAATAACGGCCATATTCTTGCACCATGACATCCGCGGCCACTTTTGATGCTCCGAAAAGGGAGTGCTTAGATTGATCGATTGTGAAAGTTTCAGGAATTCCATGGGCGTACGCGGGATCTGCGTAGTCCCAGCGTGTTGCCTCTTCTTTCATAGCGATTCGGTTAGGCGCATCACCATAAACCTTGTTTGTACTCATATGCACAAAAGCGGATTCAGGGCAGTGTCGTCTTACGGCCTCAAGTAGATTCAGAGTACCAACTGCATTCGTGTCAAAATCATCGAAGGGGATTGCTGCTGCTCGGTCGTGACTCGGCTGTGCGGCGGTATGAACAATCGCATGCGGTTTAATCGACTCGATAAGCGTTAAGACTTTGGCACGGTCACGAATATCAAGTTCATGATGAACAAAACCTGGGAGTTCATTTTCAAGGCGTTTCTGATTCCAGCGAGTGTCTCCCTGGGGTCCAAAAAATACAGCACGTTGATTATTATCTATACCATGAATTGTATAACCTAATTCACGTGAGAAATAAGCACTTACTTCTGAACCAATTAACCCAGATGATCCTGTGACTAAAAGCGTTTTGGCCATATCCTTATATGTTGTAAATTAAGGCAGGCAGGCAACTTGGAAGTGTAAAAAGCTCCTGAATAGGCGCGCTTGACGCATCAAATGTTATCAGTAAGGTTGTTCCTTCAGTCTGGATGTGGCGCGGTAGCCAAGTGGTAAGGCCGAGCTCTGCAAAAGCTCTATGCGTCGGTTCAATTCCGACCCGCGCCTCCAGTCTAATGCTTAAGTAACTTAAAAAAGTGGTTACTTTTTCTCGCTTCTCTTGGTGAAGAAGGAGGTCACGAGTGAAGCAAGTGATCCAATCGAGATTGTACCAAATACAGCAAAAACGGATTGCATCATGGGTTTCATAAACATGCGCATTCCTTTTTCTGCGTTATCAAGTGCGGTACCTGAAACACCACGTGCAGCTAATTTGTCTAATTGCGATTGAATGATGACGTCTTTGAAGTTCGGATTGATGTACACCATATAGGTGTAGTTCGTTAAAATGCCTACGACACCTGCAACTACGGAAATTAAAAAGCCTGCAAGAAAAGCTTGGCCAAAACCGAAGGGTTGATCAGCAGGAACTTTTTGATCGATAGCTTTTTGACCGAGATAAACGGTGGTAGCGCAAATGCCGATCGATAGCACACTGCTCATGATATTAGCGGTAGCTAGCTTTGCTGGATCTGAATGAAAACCTAATATGTATAAGATAACGTTTAATATGAGGTTAGAAAATGCGCATACTACGCCGTAGGTGAGGTAAGTGTTCATTGGATAAAGATAAAGCTTACCCTAATTAATGTGTCAGGCAAGCCATCCGTCGCTCCTAAAATCATACTTGCGAGTAGGGCGCTTTTTTTTGATTCTGACGTACGCTTTACAAGCTACCTCCTATGGAAGAGATCCTTAATATATCGATGTATAAGTTTAATCCGATTACGGATATGCCTGCTCTACGCGACCGCGTACTTGCCTTTAGTTTGGAGCGTGGGCTAAAGGGGACCGTGCTTATCAGCCCAGAAGGATTAAATGTGTTTGTCGCAGGGCAAAGAAAGCCCGTGGAAGAGCTTGTTGAACTCTTACGATCGATTCCAGGATTTGAAGATTTAAAACCAAAAGAGAGTATTAGTGATCGGCAGCCTTTTAAGCGAATGCTCGTTAAGCTAAAAAAAGAGATCATCGCTTTTGGTGTAGAGGGTATTGATCCAGCTCGCTACACAGCGCCTAAGTTACCACCCAAGACATTAAAACAGTGGTTAGATGAAGGTAAGCCTATCACGCTCCTTGATACACGTAATGAATATGAAATGCGTACAGGTACATTCCGTGGAGCTCTTAATCCCAAGATAAATCATTTTAGAGACTTTCCTAAAGCGGTAGAACAACTTCCAGAAGCACTCAAAGATCAACCAGTCGTTATGTTTTGCACGGGTGGTATTCGTTGTGAAAAAGCAGGGCCATTTATGCAAAAACAAGGCTTTAAACAAATTTACCAACTTGAAGGTGGAATTTTAAAGTACTTTGAAGAATGTGGCGGCGCTCACTACGACGGTGAATGTTTTGTATTTGATAGACGAGTTGGTGTGGATCCACAGCTTAAAGAAACAGAATCCATTCTTTGCTACTGCTGCCAAATGCCACTCACGATCGAGGATCAAAAAAGCCCTGATTACGTTTTTGAAAAATCATGTCCTTTTTGTATCAATGGAAAGCCTGCTAAAAAACAGACGGTTGACGCAGGATAAGTAAGCGGCATCAGACATAAAGGCGATACGGTTCTGCTAAATCGATTCTTGTTCTTACACTCGATTTAGCTTCATATGGGGACGATGAAAAAAGCCCCATTTTCTCTTGGCTTTGTAGTAGCCGTTTTAGCAACAAGTACTGTTTTTGCAGGTAGCTTACCTAAACAAGACCCTGCTTTTGAAGGTGTCGTTGGGAAATCCTTAGAGGATTCAAGCCCGGCTTATCCTAAAGCCGTTCATCCTGCGCAAGGTGCCCCCAATATCATCGTTGTTTTACTTGATGATGCAGGCTTTGGAGCAACCTCAACGTTTGGTGGATTAGTAAAAACGCCACAACTTGATAAGCTCGCTTCTGAGGGACTGCGCTACAATCAATTTCATGTAAGTGCCCAATGCTCCCCAACACGGGCTGCACTACTGACTGGTCGTAATGATCATGTTGCTGGATTTGGTGTCGTAGGCTTCGGTGGTTTTCCTGGATACGATGGCGTCTTAAAAAAGAATACAGCTTTATTTGCAGATGTACTGCGCCGTAATGGTTATAGTACGGCTGCGTTTGGTAAATGGCACAACACGCCAACCTGGGAAATTACTCCAGCAGGTCCGTTTGATCGTTGGCCAACGAGTGTCGGATTTGAGTACTTTTATGGATTCTTAAACGGGCAAGCTGATCAATATGATCCGATTTTATATCGTAATACAACGGCTGTTGAAGCGCCGAATAAGCATAATCCACAGTACCATTTAACACATGATTTAGCTAATGATGCTATTTCATGGATACAAACCCATGACTCAATTGCTTCAGATAGACCTTACTTTTTATATTTCGCAACTGGTGCTACGCATGAACCGCTTCAAGTAGCTGATAAGTGGATTCAGAAGTACAGGGGTAAGTTTGATCAAGGTTGGGATAAGCTCCGCGAACAAATTTTTGAAAATCAGAAAAAACTGGGTGTTATTCCAGCTAACGCAGAATTAACACCACGTCCTAAAGAGCTACCTAGCTGGGATAGTTATTCTGCAGATATGAAGAAAATTCTAGCTCATCAAATGGAGGTATATGCAGGTTTTCTTGAGCAAACAGATTACGAAGTAGGTCGTCTCATAGACGCAGCTCATTCCACTAGCACGGGTAACAATACACTTATATTTTATATTGCTGGAGATAATGGAGCGAGTAGCGAAGGTGGTTTAGAAGGCAACGATGATTTTCATACAAAACAAGATGGCTTAGCTTCAGTTAATGAACGCTTAGCTCATATGAATGAGCTAGGTGGGCCGCTCCACGAAAATCACTACGCATCTGGATGGGCGTGGGCTTTATGCACTCCTTTTAAATGGCAAAAATTAATTGCTTCCCACTTCGGGGGAACGAGAAATCCGCTTGTTGTTTCATGGCCTAGTAAAATAACGGATAAAGGTGGATTACGTTCTCAGTTTGCTCACGTTAACGATATTGCTGCAACAATCTATGCTGTAGCAGGAATAGAGGCTCCTGAAAGTGTAGATGGAATTAAGCAATTACCATTAAATGGTGTTAGCTTTGATCAAACTTTTTTTGATGCCAATGCTCCTTCAAATCATCATGTTCAAATCTTTGAACAGTGGGGTAATCGTTCGATTTATCAGGATGGTTGGGTTGCTGCAGCACGGCATACTATTCCGTGGAAAACAGGTTCAAGAATTAAAGACAGTGGATTTGATAAAGATGCTTGGGAGTTATATCATATCAGCGATGATTTTAGTGAAGCTCACGATTTGGCATCAACAAATCCGGCAAAATTAACTGAGTTAAAAAAGCTCTTTGAACACGAAGCTCTGAGGAATAATATATATCCTTTAGGTGGTGGAACGATGAGGGCTGATATGCCGGTGTCTACGGGTGAGAAAAAACATTTTGTCTACCATATGGGCTTACCTCGTATGCAACCTTTTGCTGCTCCAAAATTCGGCGTTTCGCATAAGATTACAGCGCATGTCACGATACCTTCTAAAGGAGCTCAAGGCGTACTTATTAGTGATGGTAGCCGAGCAGGAGGGTTTGTTCTTTATATCAAAGATAATCACTTGATATACGAAAATAACATAACCTTCGACCATGAACGTTTGGTATCATCTAAGGAGATTCCTTCTGGCGAGGTAGAACTAGCTTTCGAGTACATCCGCTCAGAAGAAGGAGTAGGTGGCACAGGAAAACTCTATATTAATGTTGAATTAGTAGGAGAAAAACGTTTTGAAAAATTCGGTTTTGATATTACTGGAGGACTCAAAATGATGGGTTCATTTGGTGTGGGACAATCCTTCGCGTCGCCTGTAAGTAAAGCTTATGAGTCTCCTTATAAGTTCACAGGTTCGTTACATGATCTTATCGTAGATTTAAAGTAATACGAAGATATAAGCTTTCCGTTTAGAAAATAATTTCTAGAGTAGAACATCTAGAAAATGAATAAATACTTTCTGTTTAGTCTTTTTGTAGTATCAAATCTCTGGGCTCAGGAACAATCACCTCACGGCTTAACAGGAGACGTTTCTCATAAACCTAAATTGGTCGTTGTGATTAGTGTCGACCAATTTAGGTATGATTATTTAGAACGTTTTAAGCCTTATTTCGTTGAGGGTGGCTTTAATCGTTTTCTAGATCACGGTTTAGATTATACGAATTGTCATTACCAGCATGCAGTGACTAAAACAGCACCAGGACATGCTACGATAGCAACCGGAGTTAATGCCAATATTCATGGTATTGCCGGTAATGATTGGTTAGATCGTACTGACTGGCATCAGAAAAACTGTGTTGAAGACGAGGCTTCAGCACTTATTGGTGCATCTAAATCAACACAACATGCACCAGGTGGTAAGTTACTCGAGTCACGCACCGGAAGGTCTCCCCGTAACTTACTCGTTAATACACTAGGAGACGAACTCAAGTTGTCCTACGGAGAATCGAGTCATGTTATATCCATTGCTAATAAGGATCGTGCTTCGATTTTAATGGGAGGCAAAAAAGCGAATGCGGCTTACTGGTTAGAGAATGACCGTTTTATCAGTTCTAAGTATTACATGAACGAATTACCAACGTGGGCGAGTGGCTTTAATGAAAGACACTTAGTAACCGACTATTTTGGAAAAACATGGGACCGTCTATTACCTGAAAAAGAATATGTGAAAGTGCAAGGACCAGACGATGCTCCTGGAGAGTCTGATTTTCATGGTTTAGGTAAAGTATTTCCAAGGAAGATAACAGGCTCCCAGGGTTATATTGGGCCTAGTTTCTATGAAGCGTTTGATGTGACGCCTTTTAGTACAGACGTACTTGAATTATTTGTAGAAGAAGCAATACAGGCAGAAAATTTAGGCAATCATGCGACACCCGACATGCTTTGTGTTGGGTTTTCCCAGATTGATTTTGTAGGTCATGCATATGGCATAGATAGTCAAGAATTGATGGACTGTGTGGTGCGCTTAGACCGTTCAATCGCACAACTACTTACTTACTTAGATAGTCACGTAGGCTTAGATCATTGTCTTATTGTACTTACTGCCGATCACGGTGCTAGTCCTGCTCCAGAGAGAGTTACAGATCCAGAAGCTAAAAAGACTGCTTCTCGTCTAAACACCGCTTTACTTGATAAAACGGTTCAAGCAGCACTTGTAAAAGCGTTTGGGGAACCTCCTGTTAATGATTTTTGGTGTAAGCGAGACAACTTTGGTTACACACTTCATCCTTCGGCTTTAAAAGCTAAAGGTATAACACAAGCTGAAGCCGAAAAAGTTATTAAAGAGGTACTGCTTACTTTCCCACAAATTTATACGGCTTATGCGAGTAGTGAACTGACAAGCACTCCTGTAGGAACCACCCTTTTGGCAAAATCTCAGCGCAGTTATTTTCCAGGCAGAAGTAGTGATGTTGTATACATATTAAAACCCTATGTGATTGATAAAACAATAGCAGGAACAAATCATGGTACTCCTTGGGAGTATGATACGCATGTACCACAACTGTGGTACGGTGTTGGAATAAAACCTGAAGTCTCTCATAAGCCAGTTTCCGTTGAAGATATTGTTCCTACCTTATCTAATATACTTGGCCTTCAAGTATCTAAGTATGCTGTTGGTAAGAAACTATTTTGATTTTTACGTCTTTCTTAATCTGATTTTAAGGTGCTTTGAACTACATTTGAGGCAGTGATTCGTACTTAATTCGATTTAGTAAAGCACCGTGATCTTCCCAAAGTTTAAATTCATTTTATTCCTCTTACTCGGGACTATCCTTTTTGAATTTAAATGTTATTCGCATCCTCTACTTCAGAATAGTCTTTGGTTAAAATGTGAGAGTAATCGAGTTCTTCTCGCAATCGATGTTAGCGAAAAAGAGATTCAGGTAGCACATGGAAATCAAACTGAATCAAGTGGCGGAAAAGTATCGAAACAGGCAGTAGGAGAGCATGCTTATTATGTTTTAAAGCATCTAACGTTGCGTGCATCGGGATTAAGTTTACCTGGAGTATTTCGGTTAGTTAAAGAGCCGCTTGTTATACAAAATCCTGAAAGTACATTTTACCAATACGAGTACGAGTTTCCTCTTTTAGAAAAAAACCCAACCGAACTTATCCTTGAGCAGTCAATGCTTAACGAGTGGGAGTACTCCGCGGGACTGAAATGGAGTGTAACGTATGTTGTTCGTTTTAAATCAGACGCAATTAATTTAAGTACGTTTTTATTAACATCGAAGGCGGTAAATATTCCTACAGGTCTTCATCCGGATATTGGAATAAATAAAATCCATCAGATCGAGCCGCACGCACAATCACCTATGCATATAGCAAAAGATTATTTTAAGCATGGGATCATGCATATTTTAACCGGCTATGATCATCTTTTATTTATATCCGGACTTGTAGTCGTTACTTTAAGTCTCTGGGAAATGGTAAGTGTTATCCTTGCTTTCACTTTAGCGCATACACTAACCCTTATTTTATGTGTATTTGGAATCGTTAGGCTGCCGTCTAGTATTGTTGAACCCGTGATTGCACTTAGCATCATTTTCATCGCACTAGAAAATGTTTTTTGGCCGAAAAGAACGCATTCACTTTTTAGGCTAAGTGTGGCTTTCGGATTTGGTCTAATTCATGGACTAGGCTTTGCTGGAGGATTGCTAGATGCCATGGCCGGTCTCCCACCTATAGGTACATGGATATCACTCGCATCTTTTAGTTGTGGAGTTGAATGTGGGCATCAACTCGTTGTCCTTCCTTTATTCGCAGCCTTTTATTACCTCAGAAAACGGCTTGAGGCTAATTACTTAAGGCTAGTGATAGCCGCTGTTTCGGGGACTATCGCTATTCTAGGTTGTTACTATTTAATTATAGCTATCAAAGAACAGTATTTAATTGGGAAATAGGGGTAATTTAGATAGGGTTACTAGCGTCTTATTTTAATACCCCAATGAAGCCATTTATTTATTTACGTTCTTTATCTTTTGTCGGCATGTTTGCTTTAGCTTGTTTTATACAGTTAAGAGCAGAGGGAGTGAGTCAAGTCGGTGCGATTGAAGTTGTTCGACCTTCAAGTGAATCAGAAACACTCCGTGGACGTTTGTATTTATATGTAAGTACCAATGCAACGGCAGAGCCTAGAATTGATGGAAGTAAAAGTCTCTTTGCTCAGGATGTTCTTTCCTGGAAGCCAGGTAGCTCTGTTGTCATGGATAGTGAAGCAGTAGGCAGTCCAGAGCTTAAACTGAGTGATTTACCAGAAGGGGATTATTATGTTCAGGCCCTGTTTAATCGGTATACAGAATTTAAACGTGCGGATGGACATATAATCTGGGCTCATATGGATCAATGGGAAGGGCAGAACTTTGCTCGCTCTCCCGGAAATACCTACAGCCAAGTAGAGCATATTCATGTTTCAAAAAAATCAGCTAATTCGGTACAATTAATACTCAGTCACACGATTGCACCTATTGAAATTCCAGAGGATACGAAATGGGTTAAGCGAATTAAATTTGAAAGTCCTTTGATCAGTAAGTTCTGGGGTCACCCTATGTATTTAGGTGCGACTATTTTACTTCCAAAGGGTTATGATGAGCACCCTAATCAACACTACCCAGTAGTCTATGTTCAAAACCACTTTAGTATCGGCGCACCGTTTGGATTTAGGGATCCAGCTTCTCAGGATCCTCTAAAAAAAGAGGTTAAGAATCAGGACAGTAAAAGATCGTTTTCAGAGTATTGGTTATCGGAGCATTTCCCCCATGTCATTCTTGTAACTTTTCAACACCCTACGCCTTACTTTGATGATTCTTATGCTGTAAATTCTCCTAATTGTGGACCCTATGGAGATGCAATTATGCAGGAATTAATCCCGCGTATTGAAAGTCAATTTAGAGTCATTTCTGAGCCTTATGCTCGAACACTCACAGGAAGCTCTACCGGTGGATGGGAATCATTAGCCCTACAGATTTATCATCCAGACTTTTTCAATGGGGCTTGGGCTTTTTCTCCAGACCCACTTGATTTTAGACTCTATTACGGTGGTGTTAATATCTACAAAGATGATTACGCCTTTATTGAAAGAAACGAGAAGGGTTTTGTTGGAGGAGGCCTAATGAATCGGAACGGCAGTCAAAGAGCACGTGTTATAGCAATGCAGGATAGCCGCTTTGAATGGTGGAAACACACCACTTATGATGAACACGGATATCCACAAAATGTGTGGGATTTAACAACCGGTAAAGTTGACCACCAAGTTGCAGAAAAAATGCGTGAAAATGGTTATGACTTACGCGATTACCTAGCAAGAAATTGGTCTAAGATTGGAGACAAACTAAATGGAAAATTTTATATCTGCGCCGCATATACAGATAGTTTTTATTCTAATTTAGCGGTTCATCTTTTTGAGGAGTATCTAGGGAGTACCACAAACCCTCATAATGTAGCTAGTTTCCATTATGGACCTGAGGGTTCTCATCATGGTTGGCAACCAATGAGTAATGATGAATTAATTCGCATGATGGCAAAGCACGTCAAGGAATCTGCTCCGGTTAATGCCCAAACAGCAGGTTGGTACGCTAACTAAATTTAAGACATAAAAAAACCCGCACGAATGCGGGTTTTTTTAAAAGCATTACTTGGCGTGTGAACCGTCACAGTAGCCCTGAGGATCTTTAGATTTGCCACATCCGCATTTTTTACGGGTATCTTGTGCAGGTTTGGCGTGTGAACCGTCACAGTAGCCTTGAGGGTCTTTGGTTTTACCGCAGCCACATTTGTTACGAGTTACTTGAGTATTTGATGGAGTAGACATAGTAAATGAGTGATTAGTTATAAAATATAGTACCCCTTCTTCTTAATAATGCAAATCACAACACGACGGAGTTTACTTGTTACCGTTTTGGCATTTGTCTGTGCACATCTTGCTTGTGCTCAAACTCTAGCTAATAACGAGATTGATCGTTCGTTTGGACAAGAATTCGGCGAACATTTTCTAGATGCGTATTGGAAAATAAATCCAGAATATGCAATCCATGAGGGTTATTATAAGTATGCAGATGAAACCGTCATTCCAGACGATTTATCACGAAAAAAGGCTGAAGATTTTATCGTAGCGTGGGAGGCTAAATTACACGGTTATAATCCCCAAGCGCTCAATACGAGTAATCGTAGTGATTGGGCTGTCGTAGACCTCGAGCTACGAACAAGTTTGTGGCAGTTAAAAACACTAAAAGAGTGGGAGTGGAATCCATCCCATTATAATATAGCAGGACCAATCGCTCGTATTTTAGAAAGTAATTACAGCTCACTCGATGACAGACTAAGAGTAATTTATAAGCGTCTTAATCGTGTTCCTGATTACTACGCTGCTGCAAAGTTAAGTATAAAAAATCCAAGTTCCGTTCATACCCAACTCGCAATAGATCAGAATCTAGGTGCTCTTAAGATGATTGGAGAGGGTTTAGAGAAAAAAGTTAAAGAATCTGGTTTATCCAGCTTAGAGAAGGAAGGTTTTGTCGTATCGCTTAATCATGCCCGTAAGGCAGTCACCGATTATATTACATGGCTTAAAGAGGTTAATACTGCTCTTGGGAAAACAGGAGGCCGTTCATTTAGGTTGGGAGCAGCGTTATATAATGAAAAGTTTAACTTCGAAAACCCAGGAAGTTTAGGAGCGGAAGCATTGTATGCGCATGCACTAAGTGAAAAGGATTCTGTGACGAGCAAGATGGATGTTCTCGCAGATACACTATGGCCTAAATACCTAAAAGATGAGGTTAAGCCTAAAGATAAAATGCTTAAAATAGCACGTGTGATTGATGTTGTTTCTAGGCAACATAGTGAACCGACACAGTACGTGAATCATCTTAGGGTGCTCCTTGCAGATTTGACTCAGTACGTAACCACGAATCATTTGGTTAAATTAGATCCTTCATTACCTTTAGGTGTAAGAGAAATGCCTGCCTATATGCGCGGTATCTCCTTTGGTAATGCAGAGTCTCCTGGGCCTTACGATGCAGCAACGCCTGGTTATTTTAATATCATTCCACCCGAAACCTATCCTGCTGATAAAGTAGAGAGTTTACTGCGTGAGTATAATGATTGGACAACACAGATATTCACAATCCATGAAGCAATGCCAGGACACCTCGTTCAATTGCAGCATGCCAATAAGTCTCCAAGCCGTATTCGAGCAGTGTTTAGTAATTCTACGATGATTGAAGGCTGGGCGGTATTTAGTGAACGTATGATGTTAGAAAGTGGTTGGGGTAGAAATGCGCCTGAACTTATGCTTATGTACTGGAAGTGGTATTTAAGATCGGTACTCAATACGATTGTAGATCATGAAGTTCATGAGGGTACCATGGGAGAAGAAGGGATTAAGCAGTTAATTGTTCATGATGGATTTCAGTCAGAAGAAGAAGCAGCGATTAAGTGGAGACGTGCTCAGCTCAGTAGTGTACAACTTACCTGTTACTTTTCTGGTTTTACTCAAATCCTCGCCTTTAGAGACAAGTTAAAAGACCAACAGGGTGAAGGGTACTCGGTTCAGAATTTTAATGAAACGTTCCTAAAGTACGGCAGTGTTCCCGTAGGAACTATCATTGATCTGATGCTTAGTGATCATGATTAATTAGTACTATTAAACTAAGTATGACTCGAGTAGGTTAAGCTATTTCAAAATAAAAGGGCGATCCCGTGAAGGATCGCCCTTTTTGTTAAGATAAATATCTCTTAAGTGATTAGAACCATTTGTACTGACCTGAAACTACAAAGGAACGATCACGTGGATCACCTACACGTGGATCCCAGTCACTTCCAGCGCCACTATTTGTATCATAGTATGCTGTGAAAGGAGGGTGGGTGTTGAATAGGTTCTTTATACCAGCCTTGAGTGTAAGATCCTTAATGTAGAAGTCTTTGTAGCTAACCATTAAGTTATACAGCGTATAGTCTTTAACTTTAGGGCTATAGTTAACAGGGAGTGGGTAATAAGCACCTGTGAAGATGTTACCTTCTTGTTGATCCATGTAACCTGAACGGTAGATGTTTGTGAGTGTTGTTGCCCATCTGCCGCGTGCATAAGTTACATTCGTTGTTGCTTTGTACTTAATACCGAGTTCGCCATAAGTACCGTGAACGAATCTTCCTACTTCAGATCCACCAAATGGAGCACTTGGAATTAAACGGGAAGTTTTCTTTAAAAGATCTGATAGATCAAAGTTTACCATTAATTTACCACCATGGATTGTGGTATCGCCATTGACGCCAAACTCTACGCCCTTGGTGATACTTTCACCTGCGTTTAGATATGTGTTATCAATAGCGGTGAGGTTACCAGAGCTATCGCGAACAAGGCGATCTGGGAAGAGCTTATAGTTAGCAATGATTGTTGTTACACCAAGTACTGAAATAGCGTTTTTGCGGTTGATGCTCCACCAATCAACATTGAAGGAAAGATGTTTGTTTGGTTGTACAACAAAACCGTAGGAACGCATAAGCGCTTTTTCTGGTTGTAGTGTTGTTTTACCACCTGTCCAAATGTTGTAGTTCGTGACCGAGGTGTTTGTAACAGGATCGGTGATAGCTGCTGTACCTGGGCTAATTGTTGTAGGATAGTATTCTTGAGCAAAGCTTGGTACTCTGAAGCCTGTGCTATAGGAACCACGCATTAAGAAATAATCTGTTGGAGCAACGCGTAAGGTGTACTTTGGATTCGTTGTACGACCAAAGCCGCTGTAAAGATCTGAACGAATCGATGGGTCGAAGTTTACGCCATGGATTACAGGAACATCTAATTCAGCAAACTCAGCGCGTACGGTACGAGATAGTGCACCGTTTGTTGCATTAACGTTATCGAATGGAGCATTAGCGATTAGGCCAGCTTGTGTCATAAGATTTGGATCTGTGTCACCGCTCATACCGAAGGTGTCCTTACGATAATCGAAACCAAAAGCTGACATAAGATCTCCTGCAGGAAGTTTAGCAACAGGACCTGATAGGGTCATATCTGCTTCGCTTGTTGCATATTCACCGCTATAGAGTTTAACGCCTGCTGCAGAGAATGACTGAAGTGCATTCATAGCTGTAGGAGTTTGTGTGAAGGAGAATGGATCTAGTACGCCGCTGTTGATTAAACTAGCGAAACCTTGGGTATAGTAATAACCACTGGTTAAGATGGAGTAGCTCTTGCTTTGTGAACGGGAGAAGCCTGTGCGATATTCCCATCCAGCAGGGAAGAACGAGAGAGGTCCTTCGGATGATAATAGTACGCGATCTGAATTTGTGTGCGTAGCATATTGACGATCACCTGCTGGGTAGAAGCGCCAACGAATTGGCATAGGAGCGCCATTATTAACAGCTAATTGCGGGAAGTACTGAACCAGTGTACTAAATACATTAGCATAATCTGCACCTGTGCTTGGATATGCTAAATTATAAAGTGGATTTGGTACTGTACCGCCACTTGGGTTAGTTGTGTTTGCTGTTGCGGAGCTTGTAATCTGAGAAGCCGAAAAGAACTTATTGGATACTGAACGACCAAAAGTTCCTTCTAGGGTGATAAGGTTATCACCTAATTTATAGCTACCACGGGTAATTAAATTTGTATTCTTAACAGGCTGTTGGAGTGCAGCTACTTTACCGGTATCAACGGTTGCACCATATTGAGCAGATGGATTTGACCATAATTGCCAATCATATGGGAACATTCCTGTACCTGCTAATGCAGATGGGCCTTTGAGCACTAATGTATTAACCGTAGATACAGACATACCTGTATTGGTATCAAGGAAGGAGCTTTTTGAAGCGCCACTGAGTACGTTCGTGATACTGGTAATACCGTTTAAAGTAGCAAAAGGAGTTCCACGGGTATCTGCTGATAAACCGCGATCAGGTTGTTGTGTGTTAACCCATGAGCGTTGTGTACCTAAAAGAAGCATGCTCTGTGTCATGGAGAGTGATGCCATGATGTTGAACTTGTCTTTTGCGAGATTACCGTAACCGCCAACTAAGGAGTAGCGATAAATATTGCCGCCACCTTCTTGGGTTGCATCAAAGCCAGAGTTTAAAATTAAACCTTGGAAATCAGAGCGGGTGATAAAGTTGATAACACCACCGATAGCTTCTGTACCGTACGTTGAAGATGCACCGTCTTTTAAGATTTCAACTCTCTGAATTGCTTGGAAAGGAATTGAATTTAAGTCAACTACACCACCACCGTTTAGACCGCCTTGTGAAACGCGGCGACCGTTTAAAAGTACGAGTGTAGAATTCGAACCTTGGTAACGTAAATTTGCTGCAGTAACACCGTTATAACCACGGGAAGTACCGGAAGTAACAACGTCACTATTACTAGCCATATTGTCCATCGCATTACCATTAACGTTGAGTTGGCTGATAAGCTGTTCAACGCTTGTGATACCTTTGGATTCAATTTCTTGATAGGTGAAAACATCAAGTGGTAGAGCGCCTTCGTCACTGACGCGTTTGATGCTGGAACCAGTGATGACAAACTTTTCGAGTTTAACGACATCATCTTGTTTTGCTGGTTCGCTATCAGATGATGCAGCAGCAGTTGATGGAGTTGCGGTAGGTTCAGCGGCTTGTACACTGATTAATCCTAGGGCAAGAAACAGACTTAATCCTAAGAGGAGTAATCTGGATACAATAAGTCTATGATATTTTTGCATAGTTAGTGATATAAAAACGTAACGGGTTAGGTGTGTGTCTAAGCAGGTATTATTTCCTGACTTGCGACACTAGCCAAGTGCAATTTACATGCCTAAATTGGGCCAAAATCAGGCAAAAGGCATAAAATGAGAGCCAATTTGGCTTATTTTGAGGAACTTCCCTCAAACTGAGCTAGCATCAAGCTGAGTTGATCTAAATCGTCCGTACTACGGTGTTCACGGGTTGAGACATGGCGATTGAGAATAAAGCTAAATACGAGCTTTTCGTGAGATAGGCTCGTGACATAACCCGATAATGAGCTAACCCAGCGAAGTCCGCCTGTTTTAGCATGTAGATTGCCCTGTGCTGGAGTATTTCGCATGCGTCTTACAAGTGAGCCATCGACGCCAGCAATCGGTAGGGCGTCATAAAAGACAGAAAAGGCAGCTTCCTTAGACATGCTCGAAAGTAAATTAACTGTAGCTGCAGCTGTAGTGAGATTATTTCGAGATAATCCTGATCCTTCATCAAATTGAACAGCGTCAGAAGGTGAATGTATGTTAGCTAAATACGCGTTTAATGCATCAACTGCTAGTTCATCTGTTCTTATCCAGGCAGGTGTTTGCGTGGTACGTTTTGATTCTCCGACTTGAGCGAAAATGAGATCAGTCTCTAAATTCTGAGAAGGTTTTAAGAAACTTTTTAGCATCTCTGAAAGGGGCGGTGACGTGATTTCACCAAGTAAGTAATCCGCCTTAACCGTTTTACTTGGCCAGCGGTAGGACTTTTCTTCTCCGTCTACGACAATACCTGCCTGGATAAGTGCTGTTTTTAAGCAGCGAGCGAACCAAAGACTTGGATTAGGGATAGTGGCTTCGGTTAATTCTGGAGAGCTACCTAAGGGAAGATTACCAGAAACCCGTAATATGTTTTCACCTAAAATGCGCTGTACCCTGATATCTCTTTTTGAATCTTTCGGACCTGTTATTGTCTGGTTATCGACTGTGAGTCCTGAGAGGGGTTGTAGAAGTTCTACTGTGCAGGCTTTATTAATTGTATCGGTTGAAGTAATACGTATATTAATATAATTATCTGCAAGCGTTAAGGCAGAGATTTCTGCGCCAAAATCATAATCCATATCATCAACCGTCCAACTTGCACCTTGGGGTGGTTGTTTTAACCAAGTAGAATCGGCAATGATATTTCCCGTAATATGGTTTATATGCTTATTTTTAAGTACGGTGATAAAAGGCTGAAAGGTACTCCAAAAATTGTTATCTGTTTTTCTGAAGTTCCAACTTGGATCTCCGTGTCCTTGGATTACTAAATCTCCATGTAGCGTGTGATTTGAATCGGGGAGTGCTGTACTTAAAAGGGGTGTTTTAATAGTATATTGGCTTCCTAGTGTAGTTAAGGCGAGGGCCGCTGTATAAAGTTTACTATTTGAAGCAGGACTTAACCTAGACGCTGAGTTGTAATCAAAGAGTGTTTTACCAGTTGAAAGGGAGGAAACTTTAATACCCCAACTTGCGCCTTCAAAGCGTGGCTGGGTGACAAAGGTTTTAAATTTACTCTGAAGTTCTTCGAGTGTTGCGATTGTAGTCGGGTGACTAACACGAATAGGCATGCCTGGTCTATTGTGGGTCAATTTTTCCCCTTGAATCACAAAGACACCGTTAACGAGTACATCATCCACGCCTACGGCGTAGTGATGAGGATCTTCGTAAGTTGCTAAGCTATTAATTGTTTCACGATCAAAGATGATGATATCAGCCCAGTTGCCTTCTTTAATTTCACCGCGCTTTTCAAATTTGAACGTATGCGCAGGTAGACTCGTCATTTTACGAATAGCGTCTTCTAGGCTTAGTAAATTTAACTCTCGTACATAGTGTCCTAAAACGCGTGCATTATTTCCATAGCCTCGAGGATGGGGGACATCTCTACCGAATTCGCGTATCCCGCTATCACTCGCAATCATGGTGTTTGGATCGGCCATGAAAACTTTGAGATCAGTTTCGTTTATGCCGTGAAATACACCGCTTGCTCCACCAAACCTATATAAATCAAAAATAACATTAATTTGTTTCTCTAGGCTTTGTGATCCGTATTGTTTAACTGCTGCTTGCGGAATAGATAAACCATTTAAAGTGGGATTGTGCTTAAAGGATGCAATGACTGCATAGGTGTAGTCGTTTCTTCCGTTACGCTTAAGCTGAGCTTTCATCTGATCTACTAAGGCAGTTTTTTTTACTGGGTCGTTGATGATGCGATTAAATACCTCTACGCCTTTAACAATTGCTTCATCAGGGATTAGTTGACTCATGGTAGTAGAGGACGCCGTATATGAATACTGATCATCTGTGAGCGAAAGCCCCTGTGTTCGTGCTTTTTGAATATAGTCTAATACTTGATGCGCCTGACCCCATGCGGGTTCACCTGCTAGTTTAATATGGGATATTTCTGCTCTTATGTGTGCTTCTTTAGCTACACGGAAGACTTCATCTAAGGCCTTATATATACGTGCGTTTTCGTAACGCATATGACTTGCGTAAATACCATCATATGGAGTGATAGCTTTTGCCAGTTCCACGATTTCATCCGTCGTTGAAAATACTCCTGGCTGATAAATAAGACCGGTCGAAAATCCGACTGCTCCGTCTCGCATAGCTTGATCTATGTAGCTCTTCATTTTGGTCATTTCCTCTTGGGTAGGAGCTCGGTTAAAAATTCCTCCCATGGCTGCTTCTCGAACGGTATTATGACCGATGAGTGATTCTACATTAAGCGTGATATGATTTGTTTCTATTTCTTTAAAAAGATTACCGATGTCTAAAGCTGAATTACCGCAATTTCCTAAAACCAGTGAAGTAACACCCATCCGTAAGAAATTTTCTGCCCAAGGATAGCGTGCAATATTATCGGCGTGTGTATGGACATCAATAAAGCCGGGTGAAACGATGCGCCCGGATGCATCGATTTCTGTTTTTCCTTTTTCTAAAATTGTACCGATTTTTACAATATGACCCTGATCTACCGCTACATCGGCCGAGTAAGCTGGTTTACCTGTTCCGTCAATAATGGTGCCATGACGAATGACTACTTCGTAAGGTTCTGCTCTAACAGCTAATTGAAGGCTAAGTAGTCCTGCTACAAAAAGGAAAAGCTTCATTGACTAAACACCTAGCGATTAAATCGCCTGCTGTCTAGTCATGGCTAAAGATAGTGCTTTAGTGGGGACTTACGCCATGACCTGCTTTAATGTGAGCGACAGAGATAGCTCCTCCTGTAAGAGAAAAGCCTCCTTTGAATGGATTTGAAGCAAGGAAGAGTGGTGTATCTAGGTCGGCAAAGGAAAAGCCTCCTAAGCCTGCTGCAAAACAGGCTGAAACAGTCATGGCTAAAATTGATTCTACATTACCACCGATCATAAGACGTAAGCCTTCTTTTTTAGCTACAGAGGCAATATCTAGAGCAGTGGCAATACCCGCTTTCATAAGCTTTATATTAATTACTTGTGCTGCCTTTAGGTCAGCAATTTTTTGTGCATCTTCTTTAGAACATACGCTTTCATCTGCAGCGACTAGCCAACCGCTGTACCGAGCTAATTCACCCATGCCTTCGAGGTCATTTTTAGGTAGCCACTGTTCTAGCAGTGCAGGTGTGATAGCTAGTTTTTTAAGTCCTTCGACTAACGTTTTTGCTGCTTCACGACTGAGTCCAGCGTTTCCATCAAGAATGAGTGGTGATGTTGGTGCTACACTTCGAATTGCTGCAAGCCGTTCTAAATCGTAATCGGTACCCTTGGGTCCGCCGACTTTAATTTTAATTTGGTTAATCCCGCGTGCTAAAATATCACGTGCAGCTTCTTTTGCTTCAGTAGGAGAGCCGGTTGTTACGGTCATATCCGTTTCTAAATCTGTCGAAGCGCCACCAAAGAATTTCCAAAGAGGTATGCCATCACTTTTGGTGAGTGCATCAAGTAGTGCCATTTCAAACGCGCACTGAGCTGATCCGCAGCTATTTCCACCCTGAGATCTAAATTCTGAAGCTAAATTTTTCCAATCTGAACAATCTTTTCCTATGATCCATGTTAATGCATGGTTTAGTACCTTAAGTGCATCTGCTTGTGTTTCTCCATTATAAGGAGGCAAAGGTGCAGCCTCTCCATAACCTGTTACTCCATTGTCCAAGGTTAGGCTAACAAGAACATTGTTCGCCATAGCTTGTGCTCCACCTGATATGCCAAAGGGGGTATGAAGGGGGATGTCGAGTTTAGTAACTAAAAATGCTCGTACACTTCTACGAAGATTCATTGATACAAACGTAGAGTAAAAAGGAATGAACGAAAGCAATTAATTTTTAGCCTAGGTATAAGTAATATACTCCGGTTGGAACATTCTGTTTTTAATATCTTCTTTAATATTCGCAGGATGTTTAGCACGTGCAGTGCCTGATTGATAGGCTTCAGTTGCAACCGCAGTAGCAATTTCTAGTGAAACATCACGAATCGTATTTAGCGGTGGATAAACGCGTCCCTCTTTGAGATCCTCGGGTGTTACTAATTTAGCTAGCGTTTGGGCAGCTGTTAAAAACATTTTATTTGTTATTTCAGTCGACTCACTAACCAGTGCTCCAAGGCCAATGCCTGGGAAAATGTAAACATTGTTTCCTTGGCCTGGTACTATGCGTTTGCCGTTGAATTGTACGGGTGCAAAAGCACTACCACTTGCAAAAATTGCAGCCCCATTTGACCAGGTGTATGCTTGTTCTGCTGTACATTCAGATTTTGAGGTTGGATTTGATAACGCAAAAATAATGGGACGGTTATTTATTTTACTCATATACTGAATTACTTCTTCAGTAAATGTTGCGGGTTGTGCAGATACCCCAATCAAGATGGTTGGCTTTAATTCTTTTACTGCATCAATTAAATGTTGAATTGATTTATGCTCATGTGCGTAAGGCAGTTTGTGATGGGCTAACGTTTCGTACCTGCTTTTTACTACGAGTCCTTGAGAATCAACAAACCAGCATTTATTGCGTGCCTTGGCAGGGGATAGGCCCTCTTCTTGCATGGCGGCTACACAGAGATCTGCAATTCCTGTTCCTGCTTCGCCTGCACCTAAAAATAGTATCTTTTGTTCACTCAACTGTGAGTTGGTTAATTTCAGTGCGGCGATAACACCAGCGAGTGCAACAGCTGCTGTTCCTTGTATGTCATCATTAAAGCTTGGTAGTGCTTTTCTATATTTTTCTAGTAGGTGGAATGCTGTACTGTTTCCGAAATCTTCCCATTGAAGTAGCGCTTTGGGGAATACTTCTTTTACAGCCGTAATAAATTCTTCGATGAGAGAATCATAGTCTTTACCACGTAATCTTTCTTCTTGGATTCCAATATAGGAAGGGTCACTTAAGAGATTTTTTGTGTTACATCCCACATCAAGTGTAATCGGTAATGTGTATGACGGATGCACTCCTGCACAGGCTGAGTAGAGGGAAAGTTTTCCAATAGGAATACCCATGCCATTAGCACCTAAATCTCCAAGACCTAGAATACGCTCACCGTCGGTTACTACAATAAGCCTTGTTGATTTATTCGGCCAATTTCGAAGAATTTCTTTAATTCTTCCTTTGTCATGTCTACTGATGAAGAGACCTCTTGCTCTACGGTAGATGGATCCATACTTAAGGCATGCTTCACCAACTGTAGGAGTATAGATAAGAGGAATAATTTCCTCCATATGCTCCATCACAAGTCGGTAGTAAAGGATCTCATTGCGATTTTGTAGACTGACTAAATAGATATATTTTTCGAGTGTTGTTGGTTTACTTCTTAGTGCAGTTAGAGCTCGCTCGAGTTGTTCAGCCATAGTGAACACACGTGCAGGAATTAAACCCCTAATTCCGAGCGTATCTCGTTCAGATTCGCTAAAAGCAGTACCTTTATTAAGGAGGGGATTATTAAGGATTGTTTTATCCTTTTTTAATATAGAGTGGAGATTTCCTAATGCAGAAATCTCGGCCAAGTCTGATACGCTATGAGCTGTAAAGAGTTGCTCTGAATTAGACTTAAGTATCTGTGGCTCTAGGGTAGGCATACAGATAAGGTACCCTTTTGTGGCAAAATGTGCTCACTGTCTTTTGAAATTAGCTGGGCTCATTTTGGCATATAAGGGACCTATATTTTAGTCTAATTTTAATGAATTAGATTAATACTTAAAATATAGATTAGGTTCTTAGGCTTGATTCTAGAACGGACCTAGTTGTAAAACTCGTGGGTGAGTAACAAAAAGATTAACTGGCTACCTACCGCTGAGGCCCATGATTATACTGCGGCAGATTCTTACCTGACCCTTGTTTGCACTGAAAATGAGAAACGAAAACTTATCACTCAATTAAAGCGGTCAAAAATAGAACACTTTAAGGCTAAAGACTTATTTCGTGCATCGACTCTTTCTTTACTCGGCGTGAGTAATTCACACGTACTTAAAGATCTTAAGAAAATAAAAAATAACATTCCCTTGTCGCCACTTCTTGTTGTGACGGATTCTGTAAATCGTAAATTAATTATCGCAGATGGATATCACCGCTTATGCGCGGTTTATGCATCCAACGAAGATCAACTAATTCCTTGCAAGATAAGTAGTATAGAAAAGTAAAAATCTGGAATAGTGTAATTCTAAATTATTACGCTTCGAGTTGTTGCCTCTAATGTGTCTAGGAATTTTATGACTGCTGGAGTTGCTTCATCATGCGTAGTTATAGCGTAGACATCATAAGAAGGTTTAGAGTCAATCAGGTCGATCATTGAAATCCCTGCATAGGTGTAAGCTTTAGCGTAAGAAGGGAGTAAGGTCACAGCACCTGTGTTGATAATTGTACTAAATAGATGTGATAAATTTTTCGCTATTGGGCCAAAGTTTGGTTTAAAACCAAAATCGCCGCATACTTTTATCATCCAGTCATTTCGACCGGGCATTGTATTAGAGTTTGATTGAACAAAGATGTCGTTTTTAAATTCTTGTAAAGAAATTGCACTTTCATGCGAGTGAGGGTTTGAATAAGGTACAACTATAATGGGCTTATAGGTGCCTAGTTTTTTGCTCATTTTTAAGTAGGTTTCACTCACAGCTTCTGCACCTACTACTGCTATATCAATTTCCTTGGTTTTAATCTTGTGGATGAGATCTACTGGGTATGACTCGATAAGCTCCAATATTATGTCACTATTTGATTCTTTTAATTTCTGTATTGTAGGGTTGATGTAAATTTGAGCTAGTGATGGAAGATAGCCTATTATTAATTGATGCCGTTCTTTTAGTATATAGGCCCGCGCACTGTTGTAATGCTCGTCTATCGAAGCTATCAAATGTTTACTCCGTTTATAAAAATAGTGTCCAAAATCCGTGCACTTAACACCGCGTTTACTTCTTTCCAAAAGTTTGCCACCAAGAAAATCTTCCAAAAGTTTGATCTGTCTGGTGAGTGTTGGTTGAGGAATATTTAGTTTGCGTGCAGCGTTATTAAAGCTGCCTTCTTCAACGACTGTACAAAAGGATTTTGTTTCTTTAACTTTCAAATTAAAATTATTTTTTAAGTTTCAAATAAAATATAAAAAAGAATTTTTTCTTATACGATTATATTACTGATTATAGTAATATAATTAAATTAAAATTTGTGTCTTAAGAAATGATTCATACGTCATTAATGAATCGTAGCACCTAAAATATATAGATAGTAAATACGAATAACGTATGCTATTTTTGTATTACATAATATTTCTAAGTATAATGTTAATTTGAATTCGCTTTAGTTTTTGTAGTGTGGCGTGTGAAAAATTGAATTTTGGAATGTTAGACAGATTTCAAATATAGAGCTTTTTGTTGTTACATGATGCGGTAATTTTTATTTTTGAAAATCGATCCTCGTGATGCGACGAGTTATTCAACCACTAATTCTTTAGGTTTATGTAGCTTAGAACATGTAGCCTAGTAATTAACTGCTAGCTTAGATTTTAAAATCCGTAAATATATGCACAATAGTAGCTTAAGGATTTTTGAATCACTTTGTTATACAGTCATGGTTTATCTATTATATATATATTAAGAGTGTAATAAACTGTCCGATTGCTAAATCGTTACACTCTCTGCAAAAGTTGTAATCGATGTCTGAAGAACAAGAACTATTTGCTCATGAAGAGGGTGCACTAGGGCCTACGGCTAGTTCTCAGCATGATGATAAAACAAGCGAAGGACAACCGCTTGCGGCTCGTATGAGACCACGTTCATTAAGTGAAGTCGTTGGGCAGTCTCATATTCTTAAATCAGATTCACTTTTGCCGCGCTTAGTTGCACAAAATAATTTTGGCTCACTCATATTCTACGGTCCTCCTGGTTGCGGAAAAACAAGTATTGCTGAAGCAATCGCTAAGGAAACAAAAAGTCGTTTTGTAAGAATTAACGCAGTCATGTCTAACGTCGCTGAACTGCGCGAGATATTGACCACAGCTCGTAAATTAAAATCTGCTCAAACTAAGACCTTATTATTTATCGATGAACTGCACCGATTTAATAAGGCACAACAGGATTTGCTTTTGCCGGATATTGAAGAAGGAAACTTAAGACTCATTGGGGCTACAACACATAACCCTGGCTTTTATGTTATACCGCCACTTCTTTCACGTAGTCATCTGTTTCGGCTAGAACCAATAGCTGTAGAAGTAATTGCTTCAGTGCTTTCCAATGCGCTTAAAGATGAAGAGCGTGGATTAGGAAAAACAGGTGTTACAGCACCGCTTGAGTTATTAACGGATCTAGCGTGCGTTTGTGATGGTGACTTACGTCGCGCACTCAACGCACTCGAAGTACTCGTTGTAAGTTCAAAAGACAAAAAGCAACTCACTGAGGAGGACTTAGCTATCTTTGCTCGTGAAAGACGTATTCGGTATGATGATGAAGATGAACATTATGATACGATTTCTGCTTTCATTAAAAGTTGCCGCGGTGGAGATCCCGACAGTGCCCTTTATTGGTTAGTAAAAATGTTAAAAGGGGGAGAGGACCCGCGTTTTATCGCGCGCCGGTTAGTCATTTTAGCAAGTGAAGATATTGGATTAGCAGACCCGCAAGCTTTACCACTTGCTGTTGCTGCGCATCATGCCTGCGATTTTGTAGGTCTTCCAGAAGCTGAATTAACACTCGCCCATGCCACCCTATATATTGCTTCTGCTCCAAAAAGTAATTCAGCAACCTTAGGACTAGCTGCAGCGCATCAGGCAATCGATTCAGCACCTGTACAGACCGTTCCTTTGTATTTAAAAGACAAGGGAGGGCAGGCTAATAAACGTCTAGGACAGAGTAAGGATTATATGTACTCGCATGACTTCCCTGAGGGGATTTCTCCACAAGACTTTTTAAGTAAGCCGCTGAAACTCTATACACCTAAAGATCAAGGTGCGGAGAAAGTGATTGCAGAGCGCCTAGCGCATTGGAAAGCCCTTAAAGCAAAATTAAAAGGCTCCGTTTGACATTACTTAACTAAAAAAGACACTTTCAAGTATGTCTGACACTGTTCATTTCAGTACCGTTGAGGAAGCTATAGCTGATATAGCTGCGGGAAAACTCGTGATCGTAACAGACGATGAGAATAGAGAAAATGAGGGTGACCTCATTATGGCAGCATCGCTTGTGACCCCTCAGGCTGTTAATATGATGATTCGCTATGGGAGTGGTATCGTTTGTGTGCCAACGATTGAATCAGAATTAAGACGTCTCAATTTAGGGCCCATGGTTGCTCGTAATCGTGAAGTTCAGCGAACTGATTTTACAGTGAGTGTAGATGCAGCCTCAGGTATATCGACTGGCATTAGTGCACAAGATAGAGCACATACGATTAAAATTTTAGCCGACCCACATTCTGAACCTGATTCTTTAGTTCAACCCGGACATGTTTTTCCACTGCGTGCAAAACCAGGTGGTGTTTTAGAAAGAGCGGGGCATACCGAGGCAGCTGTTGATTTAGCACGCCTGGCAAAACTTCATCCAAGTGGAGTGATTTGTGAACTCGTAAATGACGATGGGACCGTTAAACGTCTTCCTGAATTAATCGAATTTAGTAAACAATTCGGAATAAAATTAATTTCGATTGCTCAATTAATTGAATACCGGGCTAAGCAAGATCGTCTGATTGAGCATGTCACCTCACGGCCTTTTGAATCTAAGTATGGAGTCTTTGATCTGCATGTTTTTAGAAGTGTGATCGATAATCGACATCACTTAGCATTAATCAAAGGACACTTAACTGCTGAGCCAACACTCGTTCGTGTCCATAGTGGCAATCTCTTAGGAGACGTATTTAGGATGTCGAGTCATGACACGCTAGGTTCACTCAGTGCATCCTTAGAAGTCGTCGCAAATGCAGGCAGTGGGGTTGTGCTCTATATGGAGCATGCTCCAACAGGGCTTGATGTATTAAACCAATTAACGGCTAAAACAGGGCAAGATCTCCCAAGTATGACGATTAGGGATTATGGAATTGGTGCCCAAATTCTCGTAGCGTTAGGACTAAAGAAGATCCGATTACTCTCGAGTAGCACGCGTAAAGTGGTGGCTTTAGACGGATATGGCTTGGAGATAGTTGAGCAAGTGGCTGTAAAGTAACGATTTATATCGCTTTTCGAATTGTTTTGCGACTTAACGTGAGTACGTTGGACTAATCTATTCAACAGTTCTTACACCATTTTTAACGTAACGCTATGAGCCTCTCAGTACCGCAACTTCCTGCGATTTCAGGGAAATCATTTAAAGTAGGCATTGCTGCCGCTTGTTATAACGAGCGGCTCGTAGGTGCTTTATTAAGTCAAACTGTTGGCTTACTTAAAAAACAAGGCGTTAAAGCTAAGTCTATTTCTGTTGTCAGAGTGCCTGGCTCAAATGAACTCCCGATTGCGGTTCAACTCTTAGGTAAGAAAACAAAGCCTGATGTACTAATCGCTTTAGGAGTTATTATTCGCGGCGATACGATTCACTACGAATTAATCTCTGAGGCTGCAACGAATGGGCTGATGGACGTAGCGTTAGCATTAAATATCCCTGTTATTAATGGAATTGTTGTAGCTGAAAAAGAATCCCAAGCAATTGAGCGCTGCACAGGTAAGATAGATCGTGGTGCAGAGTTTGCTCATGCTGCACTCCATATGGCTCAACTAAAAAAACATCTTTCAAAATGAGCCGCGCCCAATTTGCCCAACGTCGTGATGGCCGTGTTGCTGCGCTACAGTACTTGTATGCGTGGAGTATTAATAATCCCGCCAATATTGCGAACGATTTAGAAACCTTCTTCGCAAGTATGGAGCATCCTCGCTCACATTATGAATTTGGTGAACAACTCATCCACGGTATCATTGAAAATATAACCGAAATTGATGCCCGTATTCGTACGCTTGCTCAGAATTGGGAATTCGACCGTATTGCTAAAATTGATTTAGCCATTCTTCGCTTAGCGATTTATGAAATGATTTATAGGAATGATATTCCACCTGTTGTTTCAATTAATGAGGCAATTGATCTATCTAAAGAGTATTCAAATCAGGATGCAAAGCGCTTCATTAATGGCATTTTGGATCGCCTTAAGGATCAAATAGGTCGTGATGCCCGTAAAGCATCTACGCCTTAATTAAAACCGGTGAGATAAGGTTACTCCGTCTCGTTAATTCCTATGTTTGGAATATTAAAAAAATTCAAAGAGGGTTTTTCTAAAACCGTTAGTGCCATTGCTGCAAAAACGCATGGACTTTTTGGTGGCAAAAAAATTGATGCCTCATCGTTAAGTGAGTTAGAAGAGGCGCTTTATACGGCTGACTTCGGTGTCGAAACGACGACCGAAATTATAGATGAGATAAAAGCGGCCTATAAAAAAGATAAGGATTTACAAGGTAAGCAAGCTGCAGAAATTGGAGCATCGGTGCTTAAACGTATTTTGGCAGGCAGTGAAGGGGTGTTAACTCTAAGTGAGAATAAGCCCACGGTACTTGCAATTATAGGAGTCAATGGATCTGGTAAGACAACGAGCTGTGCAAAACTTGCGTGGCGTCTTAAAGCCGATAATAAATCCGTTATTATTGCTGCAGCTGATACGTTCCGTGCTGCTGCGGTTGAGCAATTGCAGACCTGGGCAAAAAAATGTGATTTAGAATTAATTGCGTCACATACAGGGGCAGACTCAGCAGCTGTTGCGTTTGATGCATGGCAAGCCGCTAAGGCACGTAACAAAGATTTTCTTATTATTGATACAGCGGGGCGTCTCCATACGAAGAGTAATTTGATGGATGAGTTAGCTAAGATTAGACGTGTACTTCAAAAAAATGATGCTACTGCTCCACAACACCGCTGGCTTGTTGTGGATGGTTCACTGGGTTCAAATTCGATTGAGCAAGCAAAAGTATTTCATGCAAGTTTTGGTCTTACTGGGCTGATTGTAACGAAGCTCGATGGTACAAGTCGTGGCGGAGCAATCGTGGGTATTTTCAGACAATTAAAAATTCCAATCTATTTTGTAGGCTTAGGAGAACAGGCTGAAGATTTACAGCCGTTTAGTGTCGATAATTACGCAAACGCAGTGTTTGGAATCGAAAGCTGATTTGCCTGTATAAGACAGAAATTAGTGGCTTAAATTATTTCTTACGACTATGTCTTTGAAGCAGAGTCGTTGTAAGTAATAGTATAAACGAAATGACGAGCAGGATTGCAGCAAAGCGGTGCGCTTCTGAATAGTCTAAGGTCTGTACTTCATCAAACAGAGCGATACTTGCTACTTTAGTAACACCTGGGATTGCTCCACCTATCATAAGAACAACACCAAATTCACCTAAGGTGTGTGCAAACGCTAAGGTTAGACCAGCAGTGATACCACGCCAAGCTATAGGGAGGTGTAACTTGTACCACACTTTCCAAGGGGTAGCACCTAATGAAGAACCTGCATTGAGTAAGTCTTCTGGAACTGTTTTTAAGGCTGCCTGGAATGGCTGTAGAGCAAACGGAAGTGAGTAGATGATTGAGGCTATAATAAGACCAGGGAATGAGAAGACGAGGGTTGTACCAGTTAAGCTAAGCCACCATGAGCCGGGTGGATGAGTTGGGGACAAAACAATGAGAAGATAGAACCCAAGTACGGTTGGAGGTAATACAAGCGGTAGTGTAAAGACCGTCTCAATAACGGAAATAAGTTTGAACTTACTTGTATTAAGCCAATGCGCGAGTGGAAGCCCAATTAACGCTAAAAGGAGCGTTGTAATAAACGCTAATTTTAATGTCAAAAATAGCGACTCCCATAGGGGATTAGAGATAATAAAAAAAGCGAGCATTACTCAGAGCGTTGATCTACTAAATCACGCTACAGTTCAAAATCAATGCGCTTATCTTAGCTTTATTCGACCGTAACTGACTTTGCTAAATTGCGTGGCTTATCAACGTCGCATCCGCGCTCTACGGCGATATAGTAACTGAGCAGTTGTACCGGAATAGAAGCTATAATGGGCAGTACCGCTTCATGACACTCGGGTATGATGATTTTATCGTCAATCAAACCAGTAGGAAATTCTGCACTCGCCTGGGTGATAGCAATAATTGGTCCTTTGCGGGCTTTTATTTCCTGCATACTCGAGACAATCTTATTAAAGATTTCGCCTTGAGGTGCAAAAAAGACGCTTGGACATTTTTCACTTATAAGAGCTATAGGACCATGCTTCATTTCTGCAGCAGGATATCCTTCTGCATGGATGTAAGAAATTTCTTTTAATTTTAAGGCTCCTTCTAAAGCGATAGGAAATAAAGAGAGTCTGCCAAGAAATAAGAAATCACTGACGTGTGCATAGCGTTTAGCTATTTCACGAATTCGAGGGGCTTGTTTTAGTGCTTCACGCACTAAGTCTGGAACACGTTTTAATGCGGTTACATAGTGCGTACCGTCTTGAAAACTCATATCGCGTAGACGCGCTACATACAGAGCGATCATCGCTCCAACTAAAAGTTGTGAGGTGAAAGCTTTTGTTGAGGCGACACCAATTTCAGGTCCCACGTGTTGATAAATACCACCATCAGATTCGCGTGCGATAGTGGAGCCTACGACATTATTAATAGCGAGTACGCGGTAACCCTTACGCTTCGCTTCTCGCATGGCTGCTAAGGTATCAATCGTTTCACCTGACTGACTTAACACAAAGAATAGAGCATTAGGGTCGAGCGGTGAATTACGGTATCTAAACTCTGATGCATAATCGACTTCTACAGGGAGTCGTGCAAATCGCTCAATGAGGTGCTCTGTTACAAGACATGCATGCCAAGCCGTACCGCAGGCACAAAACATGAAACGGTTGATTTGTCTTAATTCAGATGCCGTTAAGTTTAATCCACCAAAGACAGTCGTACTGCCATCTTCAGAAAAGCGCCCACGCATGGTGTTTTCAAGTGCGGTAGGCTGCTCGAAAATTTCTTTCTCCATGAAATGGTTATAAGAACCAAGTTCAGCATCACTAACAGACCACGTGATTTTATCTACAATCGGTTTTACCGTAGATTGATCAAGGGTTGTAATTGAGAAATCTTTTGGGGTTATGTGTACAAGCTCACCGTCTTTAAAGTAGACGACATTTTGTGTACGACTAATTAAAGCCGATGCATCACTGGCTATAATGTATTCATTGTCACCAACACCAAGCAGGAGAGGTGAAGCTTTGCGTGCAGCGATTAATTGATCCGGACAATCAAGACATAAGACAGCAATCCCATAGGTGCCTTCCACATGTTGTAAGGCTTTTCTAACGCTTTCTAAAAATCGCTCACTAGCTGTGCCTTTGGATTCTTTTGCGAAGTGGTAGGCGATGAGGTTACACAGTACTTCTGTATCGGTTTCAGATTTAAAGGTATATCCCTTAGTGCTTAAAAAAGACTTAATATCAGCAAAGTTCTCGATCACTCCATTATGGATTAAGGCGAATTTGCCATCACTACTAAGATGGGGGTGAGCGTTCGTATCTGAAACACCGCCGTGAGTAGCCCAGCGTGTATGCCCAATACCAAGGGTTCCGTTAAAGGTCTGCTTGGAGACTTCTTTAGCTAAATTTTCTACTCTTCCTGCTTTTTTGGCCACTTTCAGCTGACCATCTTCAAAAATAGCAATACCAGCAGAGTCATAACCACGGTATTCAAGGCGTTTTAGGCCTTCTACGATGATGGCTGCTGCTTTATGTTTACCAATATAGCCTACAATTCCACACATAAATTGTTTTGTAAAAATAATCTATAATCACAATGCTTAAGCAAGGTTATAGGGGCTACTTTCACTAGCAAAATTTTTTATTAATCTTTAGATGAATACATCCAAACAAGTTCTTGCGGTAATCATGGGTGGAGGACGTGGTACACGTCTATCTCCATTAACGTTGGAGCGTTGTAAACCAGCTGTGCCTCTTGCTGGTAAATATCGTTTGGTCGATATTCCGATTAGTAACTGTATTAATTCCGAGATTAATCGTATTTTTTTACTCACGCAGTTTAATACAGCGTCTCTACATAGACACATTCAAAATACCTACAAGTTTGACCCATTCGGTGGTGGATTTGTTGATATCATGTCAGCAGAACAAACTGAAAAGAGTGTGGATTGGTATCAAGGTACAGCTGATGCCGTACGTCGTAATTTAGTCCATTTTAGAAATTCTCCGCATGAGTATGTCCTTATTTTATCTGGAGATCAGCTCTACAAAATGGATTTTAGAAAAATCCTAAATGACCACATTAAACGGGGGTCTGATGTAACAATTGCTGCAATTCCTGTTCCTGTTTCTAAAGTAGAGGGCTTAGGGTTAATGCGTGTAGATGACTCGCTCGATATTAAAGCTTTCGTTGAAAAGCCTAAGGATCCTAAAGTGATTGAGAGCCTTGCTGTTTCGAGTGCGATTGAGAAGCAGTTTGAGGAACCACTCTCTGAGAAAAGCTGCTTAGCTTCCATGGGTATTTATGTTTTCAATCGTGCAGCTCTAGCAGAAGCGCTCGATAATAACATGACTGATTTTGGTCGTGAAGTGATCCCAAGTTTACTCGGCAAAAAGAAGCTCTCAGCTCATGTATTTCAAGGTTACTGGGAAGACATCGGTACTGTAAAAGCATTCTTTGAAGCTAATCTTGCTTTAGCTCAGCCACTTCCTCCTTTTAATTTTTACGATCCTAAGGCACCTGTTTACACGCAGGATAGTTATCTTCCTGCATCTAAATTAAATAAGTGTACAATAGACCAAGTTGTGATTGGTGATGGATCTATTGTTACTGATTCGAAATTAGTTCGCTGCGTCTTAGGTATACGTTCTTTCGTTGGAGAGAATACAGAGCTTATAGATGTTGTTATGATGGGAGCTGATTATTACGAAACAACAGAGCAGCGAATTGCGAAAAAACAAAATGGTTTAACGCATATAGGCATTGGTAAAAATTGTAAAATCACGCATTCGATTGTAGATAAAAATGCACGTATTGGAGATAACTGTGTGCTTAATCCTACAGGCAAAGCGGATGGTCGTTATTTGAATGGTGATATCGTGATTCGTGACGGAGTTTTAATTGTTGTTAAGGGCGCTTCGATTCCTGCAGGTTCAACGATTTAATATGAGTGATGATCGTCTAACGAAACTCGAATCACGCTATGCTTGGCTTGAGAAGCACTGCGCTGAACAAGATAAAGCAATGTTCGAGATGAGTGAGGAAATTATGCGTTTACGTAAAGAGGTGATACGACTTAAGGAATCACTGGATAACCAGGTGCAAACAGGTAGTGGTCCTGAGGCGCCAGAGCCACCACCACCTCATTATTAAGAGGCTTTAAAAAGGTCTATTTTAGAGTTTGCGGGCAGGGTACTTTTACCTAAGTATATGAGGTATTCCATGATCTTAGGAATTACCGGTGGAATTGGTTGTGGTAAAACCACAGCGGCTAATCTTTTCGAAAATAAGGGTTTTAGCCGAATCGATTCCGATCAACTTATGCACGCTAACGTCCTCGCATCAAACGAGGTTCTTACAGCAATTCGTGCCCATTTTGGATCAGGTGTTTTTGATGCGACAGGAGCCTTAAATCGTGCCTCGCTAGCTGCGATTGTATTTACTGATGCTCATGAGCTCAGATGGCTTGAAAATTTAACCCATCCTAAGCTTTTTGAGCTATGGAGGCAGAAATTAGCCACTAATCCTGAGGGTAAATGGGTCATAGAGACTCCGCTTCTTTTCGAAGCAAAACTTGAAAATTGGTTTGATTTTACCGTCTGTGTAGCGTGTTCTAGTGATCTGCAACGTAACCGATTAGAGCAACGCGGTTTAAACCGTGAGCTCGCACAGCAGCGTATCGCTCAACAGCTACCGTTGTCTCGGAAAATCGAGTGGGCTGACTTTGTTCTGTGGAACTCCAGTTCTACAGCCTTTTTAGAAGCTCAAATCGATCGCCTCGTTGCGAATCTCTAAATTTTAAAAAATCCCCTCATTCTGAGGTAAATTTATTTCGATAATGCCTAAATCATCTCAAGACGATTCATCTCAAGCTGCACCTAAACGCCGTGGCAGACCACCTAAGAAAAAGCCTGACGAGGTTTCTAGTGAGTCACATCAGGAGGTATCGCATGAGCCTTCAATTCAGCAAGCTGAGTCACCTCAGCGTGAAGTTTTTACACCGTCTTCTGAGCAAAATCAGGATGCTTCCTTTGGTGGTTCTCAACCATCAGATCAGGGTGATAGCAATCAAGCGCAGCAAGCTCCTCAACAGGGTGGCTTTGGTAGCGCTCATCATCAAGGGCATCAACATGGTCATGGTGGATGGCAGGAAAGAAAGTTTTGGAAACAAGGTAAGAATCGTAAAAATAGATTTGGTAAATGGCAGGGAAATCAAGGAGGTCAGCACCATCACCAACAACAGCAGCCTCAGCATCCACCACAACCTGCACCTGCTCCTCAGCAGCCTATATTTGGTGATTTACCTCCAGCAGATCGCTTCAACGATCTTCAAGCGCTCGATCAACTCGCGCTTGATATTGCCTCAGGTTCAAATGAAGCACTGCATTTAGAAAAAATTTACGCCTATAACTTAGCAGATCTCAGTGCATTCATTCGTTCTCAAGGAATTACGATTGAGGGTGCTCCCAATCGTCGCCAATTATTAACTCAACTATTTAAGCAAGCTGCTGAAAAGAAGCAGCCTATCTATGATTCGGGTTACGTTGATATCAATGAGCGCGGTGCGTTTATTGTGCACGAGGATGTTAACTACAGACTCTATCCCGATGATGCTTATTTGCCTGAAAGCTTGATTAAACGTTACGGCATTAAGCGCGGTCACCAAATTAAGGTGCAAGTTCAGTCTCCGCAAAATGAAGAGCGCTGCCCCTCAGTCGTTAAAGTGATTGAAGTCATGGGATTAGCTCCAGAGGAGATTTTAAAGATTACTCCGTTTGAAGAGTTAGTACCTTATTATCCTTTAAGACGTATCCTGCTTGAAGCACCAGAAATTCAAAAAGATGTTTCGATGCGTGCTGTAGATATTTTAACTCCGATTGGATTTGGACAACGTGGTTTGATTGTTGCACCACCACGTACCGGTAAAACGGTCCTTTTACAGAATATTGCTAATTCGATTTCAGAAAATAGCCCGGACGTTAAATTAATTCTTCTCCTAATTGATGAACGTCCTGAAGAAGTAACGGATTTTAAGCGTCACACAAAAGGTGAAGTTGTTTCATCTACGTTCGACGAAAGTCCAGAAAGCCATGTTCACTGTGCAGAAATGGTTGGAGAAAAAGCGCGTCGTATCGTTGAGCATGGAGGCCATGTCGTTGTCCTTCTCGACTCTATTACACGTCTAGCTCGTGCTTACAATGCGCTAGCTTCCAATAATGGTAAGATCATGTCTGGTGGTTTAGAAGCCACGGCACTTCAAAAGCCAAAACGCTTCTTTGGTGCTGCTCGTAATATTGAAGGGGGTGGTAGTCTAACGATTATCGGAACTGCCTTAATTGATACTGGTAGCCGTATGGACGAAGTGATCTTCGAAGAATTTAAAGGTACTGGTAATATGGAACTCCACTTGGACCGTGGTCTTGTTGAGCGCCGTATCTTCCCATCGATTAATATCGATCGATCTGGTACTCGAAAAGAAGAGCTCATTTATCACCCAGACGAACTACAACGTATCTATGGACTAAGACGTGCAATGCAGGGCTTAGGACCTGTGGAGTCTATGGAAATGTTGATTACCCGTCTAAAGAAGACGAAATCAAATCCAGAGTTTTTAATGACCTTGGCTCGTTAAGACTTAATTTAGAGCAGTTAGCTTTTTTTCTATAACTTTAATAAAATCAAAGGCTTCTTGGATGTTAAATGCTGAGAAGTCCTTTGGTCTTAATACCGGTTCTAGATTGGATTTTAACTGCTTCCTAAAAAGGAGTTCGCGATCGTTTTTTAGTGGAATCCATTTTGCGTTTATTTTTCAATTTTAAGCCTAGTTATTTTAAGCAAACTCTCAGACGTCTGAATAACGTTACTTCTCTGAGCAAACCAAATATCAAAAATGTCGCGAATAGCGGGTGGATCACGTGTTAACGCAGCGCGAATTTTTTCAGCATAAGTTTCTACAAGGCTTAAACTAGGTACAGTAAATACGTCTATCGCTGTATTTCCTGTTATAGGGTTCTCTAGTAGAGTACGAACAGGTCCTTTGATGATAGGCTCTACGAGGTTTTCTTTTAATGCTATGTCTACTTTTATAGTCCCTGGTCGCCTAGATAATATAGAAATATAGTTTATTTCTGCTGTATATTGCTTCGATTCATCATGACCCTGAAGCTCCTTTGTAACTGTTAGACCTAGGGACTTATCGGTAATATTGCTAAAAATGATTTTAAGCGGTTCTATGACTCTACTTCGATTGGGTCGTGAAGATATTTTTTCTGTATTAAGTGTGAAGTCCAAGTCTTCACTAAGACAATAAAACCCTGTATGAATCTTATTTAGTGCAGTTCCACCCTTGAAACATAATGGATTAATCTGTTGATGAAAAAGTGAACTTAAAACCACTGAACAGTAGTAATCTTTTTCGATAAGTTCAGCGCTAAACTGGGTCTTACTGGTTGTGTATTGAATCGCTGCTTTAAACTCTTCGTGATCTTGATGCAGCCAATTCATTTTAATTACTAGAATTATCTATAATGCCCCAAGATTCTATTTTTACTCCTCGAGTGGGTGCGCTTGGATCATAGGGTATTAAACTTAAATTTCGCGAAACACTTTTTTTGATTAAATCAGCGAACGCTTTTTTGCCCATTTTCTCTAAGGTAAATCCAATCCTTTTCCTTGTAGCTATGTTGCCATAACGAAGGGTATCTTCAGTTAATGCTCGGCAACTTACTTTGTTTTGTGAGTTATCTTTTATCCATTTAAACGCTTTAGGAAGCGTATTGAAACGTTTCCAGTCATAAACCGCATCGACTAACGTTCTAGTGAGAGTAGGGGTGTTAATAGCGTTTTGTTGTTCTTGAATCAGTACCTTCGTTGAGCCTAACCATTTTTTTGAAACTTTAATGAAGATGAAGGTAAGTTCACCTAGTTTACGTCTCCCGCTTATTTTGTCGTTATATACGTAGGTAAGATTTGGAATTTGATCATCAAGTCCGTACAGCTGAAAGGCGGTTGGTCCACTGATTTGATACGAAGCACCAACACTTTTCATGAGACTATATAGTACTACATTGCCTCCTGGATTCCATTTTCCACCAGGAGGTAAGTAATCTGGCACGAGATAGAGCCCGCGTTTGATTCGGCATATTAAACCTTTGTTTTCTAGTCTGCTTAGAAGACGATTCTCTTGAAGGGATGATAGATTCAATGCTGCTGCTGCCTCACCTTTTCTAAGTGATTTCTTTTTTTTGAGTTGTAGCCACCCAATCAGACGTATCTCTATAGCACCAAGCATAAATTATTTTATTTTACGTTAATACGCTAATAAGCTATTATCAATAATTAAAGTAATTGTGTTTTAGGTCCAAAACAGAGTTTTTACTATGCTAGTATAGCACGTTTCGAGAAGGCCTCATTAATGACTAGCCATTTACGCTAATCGTATACGTTTTACCCTGAGATAACGCTTAACCTTTTAAGTTAAGCGTTGGTCTTTGATATAAAGAGACCTTTTTAGGGACTAAAAACTTAACCCTTAACAGGTTTCGTGAGTAAAACTGAATCTAGTCCTTGGTAGCGTTCTGAGAATTCTTGATCGTCTGATGCATGGCGTAGGCCGTTTTGAACGGTTCCTAATTTTGCATCCATGTGATCAATCATAGAAACGAGTACGGCTTCCGGAGTGGCTGCTTTTACGGCAGCACCCCATTCAAGCTCTCCTTGGTGACTTAAAATGATATGCTCTAGTCGTTCGAGTAGTTCGGTATCTAATCCTACTTTAAGACCTGCTCTACGTGCCAAATCATAGCCTAATACGACGTGTCCTTGTAAAATGCCACGGCGACTTCGTTTAGTTACAAGAGAGCCCACATATTCAATTACTTTGCCTGTATCATGCAAAAGAATGCCAGCTATGACTAAGTCAGGATGAACTTCTGGATAGAGCGGCAAAAGTACTTTTGCTGCACGTGCCATGTGTAGGGTGTGTTCAAGTAAACCACTACGATATGCATGGTGGACGGAGACTGCAGCAGGAGCTGTATAGAAGTTGTCTCCTAATTCAATGAAAACAGTCTCTACTGTTTTTCTAAGGGATTCATTTTTGATACTCTCAATGAAGCCCTTAAATTCCCTCTTCATTAATTCTACGTCTTCTGAAGACGTCTCCACTAAACTTTCTAAGGGATGATCTGAGGTTAATTCAGATTCAGCAATCGGAGTTACTTTAGTTAATTTAGGTGAAAGTCTTCCTGCATAGACATCCAATTTGCCTTCGATTTTTACAATTAAGGATTCACCGCCATTTTTTAATATCTCAAAAGCAGGTGAGTCACTAAATACGGTGCAATTAAAGGAACCGGTTCGATCACCCAGTTCAACACTCAGGAATGGATTTCCGTTACTTGCTGTTTTCTGGTTCGATTTTTTCAACAAGAGTAAACTCACAAACTGCTTACCAGTACTCTGCTGTTCTTTTAATTCTTTGACGGTTAAGTAATCGCTCATGGAAAATATCGTGCCTTAGCTTTAACTTGGATAAAATTACGATCGGGTAAAATATAAGCTGTCAGATATCCTCCCAAAACACACGAGGTATCAATTCCTACCGACCATTTTAATTTATAAATTTCTGAGCGAGGCGTATGCCCATAAACAACAAACGGAGGGCCGCTCCAGCGATCTGCCCAGCTAAGATTATCTGCGGACTCAGATAATTTAATGATATCTCCATTTTTATTAACGGACTGAATCCGAGTTACGATATCAGCTCCCTGTTTTTGCCAGGGTAGATTTGGGATAAAGCCTGCGTGTGCAAAAACCGTGTTTAATTCGGGCTCTTCATGGGTTAACTCCATCGTTTCAAGATACGCCCAGTGTTCGGGCTGGAGTTGCTCTAAAGTAGGGTGGTCGTAATCCTTTAAAATGTTCTTATCACGTGATTTACGATACTTTAAAAGGCGCACTTCATGGTTACCTAGGATAGCCTTAGCCTTATGTTTAATCGCCAAATCGATGACTTTAGCGCTGTTTGGGCCTCGGTTAACGAGGTCTCCGAGTAAAATAAGCTTATCGTCAGCTTGAAGAGACAGTTTATCGATCATCTCAGCAAATTCGAGATGACATCCATGAATGTCGCCTATTGCGATTAGCCGTCCTTTCATTTGTTATGAATTTGCTAGCCTAAGCCAATCTAGCAACTAAACAAGAACGTATACATGGAATTGAATTTACAACCCCTTTCGCCGTTTTGTGCGGTAACTAAGAACCCATTTAATGAGGGTGATAAAGTCGTCAGCTATTTGATTCAGCTGCCTTCTCTTGAGATTGTACGCCATGATGTGCTTCTTGAGAAGAATCCAGAATTTACGCCCGAAGGTAAGACAGCATGCAGTTGGACACATTTATTTAAACCACGGTCAAAAGATAATTCTGAGCGTGATTTAAAAATGAATGCAGAGAATTTGTTCATGACCTTGGCTGATCCTCAAAATGAGCCTTCGGTAGAAACGGTGCGATTAATTCAATTTCTAGCTCTTATGCTTGAGCGTAAGAAGGTATTAAGACCTAAGGGACTTAATCCGGAAAAATCAAAAAATGTGTATGAGCATGCAAAAACAAAGCAGCTCTTTGAAGTTCCTGTAGGGGAGCTTTCTGCAGAATTCTTTGTTGCCGTACAACAACAGCTCACGGTCTTGGTAGGAGAGGGTAAGCCTAAGGATGAGGTACCTAGTGCCGTTTCAGCTGAGCCTGTAGCTACTAAATAATTAAAACGTATTAGGTTATTTTTTATCTAGCATAGTCTTAACAGCATCTATCCAGGTTTTTTTCATGGATGTGACTACATCTGTTGAGTTTGTATCGTTGTCTAATATTTTGTGAAAATTATTTGCTGTTGAGGTAGTCGCTTCAATTACTTCCTCAATTATGCTATTAGCAACCGTAGGGTTTAGTAAGCAATGTTTTATACCAAATTGCTCTAAGCGTTTTCTGTTTGGCCACCGCTTACTACCATCCCATGTAAGAGCAAGTGTATCACTAGGTATATAAATCGTAGATGTGATAACATCATATGTTGGAGCTAACCATACATCGCTTGTAGCATCATCATAAAGAACTCCAAAATTTTTTCTGTGCGCATCGCCGTTACGTACTAGTACAGATAAAACAAGTGACCGGAAAAACTGGCCTAGATTAAATTCTGCATTTTTTTTCACTAGTAAAACTCTACCTATACTTCCTGCAAGCTGCTCGTATGATCCCATATATTTATCGCGTGATAGCATACCTGTGATCGCACAACCATCCTCAAAGGCGAGATACTGACCGTTTGGTTTTAAATCAAAACGTTCTATAATAATCATTCTGCCGTTGTTAGAAAGTTCTGCATTTGGAACTACTAAGCCTGCATTCTTTGCTGCTTGTAGACAGAGATATTCGTTTGTCGCAAGTCCAGGAAAAATTATGGGGTCAAAAGTTTTTACTATATGCGTAGTTCCGTTTGTTGTTAAACGAGCGCCTGATTCTACGGGATTAAGTTTAAGAGTGTTTAAGCTCTTATCATCTCTGATTAACAACTTTGGCTGTACGCCTGCTACGCCTGAGTAGCGTGCATAGCGAATGAGTAAGTCACTGAAAAGATCCTCTGTGCCTTTGTAATTTATGAGTTCGCGTAAATTTTGAGGCGGAACTAAATCTAGTTCATTATGATTAAGACCAAACCTTAGTCTTCCTATGAGCGATCTTCCCACAATATCGAGTAAGGCAAGGTCATCAAAAATTGGGACCGTCTTCGAGAACATATTTGCAAGAGCCTCACGCAGTGGACCTTCCGGTAGGTTCATGTCAAATACAGGATGAAGCATAGTTTCACGCTCGGATAAATAAGATGACTCACTAACTGGCATAAGCAAAGATACCGCTAATGAGGCAGTCGTATTATCGTTATAGGAGAAACGATTTAAAAAGTTCTCACGGGTCAAACGACCCACAGGCTTATGATTTACAAAAACATTAGTCATACAGGGTGTAATGATTCATTTTTTCTATTATAGCATCCGTCTCCTTGTATGCTTTTTCTCGTTCACGTTTATTTTCTGCGTAGGCTTCGTGTAGAGTTGGTAATCTAGGTAGTTCTTGGACCACGATTTCCAATCCTAGTCGGTTACATATTCTGCCTAATTTACGAATACCTAAATCCGTTATAATACCATTCTCTAATTGAGAAATAGTTGCGCGACTCATACCTAGGGACTTAGCCAAATCAGCTTGGGTAATCTCTGATTTACTTCGGACTTCTTTTATATACTGGCCTATTTGGTATAAATTCATGTATCGTATATGATACAAATAAGCCAATAAAAACACTAAATGTCGAGTTTTTGTTTTATATACGATACATCTATAAAAATCCTACCAAAGCTAAGCCCTATCAATTTTTAAAGTCTTACAGGAACGTTTTGAGACTTTAGATACTGCTTAACCTGTGGGACGGTTAGGGTACCAAAGTGAAACAGTGAGGCAGCGAGTACGGCACTTGCATGACCTTCCTTTAAAACATCAGCAAAATGACTTAATTCACCAGCACCTCCGCTGGCAATCACAGGCACACCTACAGCATCACTGATAGCACGGGTTAAAGCGATATCATAGCCCTCTTTGGTGCCGTCCTTATCCATGCTGGTTAAAAGAATTTCACCTGCACCTAAGGCGACCGCTTGCTTGGCCCAACTTACTGCATCTAGCTCAGTTGGATTTCTTCCACCGTGGGTGTAAACTCGCCACTCATTTTTACCGGGCTCTTTACGTGCATCGATTGCGAGGACAATGCACTGTGCTCCAAAGCGCTCAGAGGCTTCCTTGATTAAACCTGGGCGCTGAATAGCGGAGGTATTTAAAGATACTTTGTCTGCTCCTGCACGGAGCATGCGCTCAATATCATCTACGGAGCGTAGTCCGCCGCCTACCGTAAGGGGCATGAAGCACTGTTCTGCAGTCTTTGCGACCACATCATGCATAATTTTTCTTCCATCACTTGAAGCCGTGATGTCTAAGAAAACAAGTTCATCAGCACCTTGTTTGTCGTAGGCTTTCGCGCACTCAACAGGGTCTCCCGCATCTCGTAATTCCTGAAACTTGACGCCTTTTACAACACGTCCGTTTGTAACATCAAGACAGGGAATAATACGGCTAGAGAGCACAACAATTAGCCTTCTATACGCGCAACATCGGGTTCAAAGTTCACAGCTAAGCGGTAAACTTGGCCAGGACGCATCACGAGTGGATGATCTCTGACTAAGTACTGTAAGTAGTGAATTTTTCCGAAATTAGTACGGTAGTTTTCGTCAGCTGATACCACTTCGGTGTCTTGCCATACACCTTGAAAATCGTCTTTAACGACGGTGCAGCGGTGACCTAAAGGTCCGAGGGTGATTGCGCCACTTGAGCGGTAGTGGGAGTGAGGAGCAGCAACAGCTAACACATAGCGGAACTTATCTAAGTTCACTTGTTGTTTTACTGTGTAAGCGAATTCGCAGCTTACTTTGTTGCCTGAGAAATTCCACTGCACTTTTACGCTACCTAAATTCTTAATGAATTCTTCCTTCGTATTAATTAATTCAGGTTGTTCGTAGCGAAAGTAGAAACTGTTTTTTAGACCAAGGCCTGTGACACAGTTTTTACCGTAGAAAGATGGGATAGTGACTTGATCCCCGAAGGTTAATTCAGGAAGCATGAGTGGCACGTACACATTATTTGGCCAATCAAAAATACCAGGCGCATGTGGGAATGCTAAGTTATCGCTTGTAACTTTGGAGCCACTGCTAACAAGAGGAATTTGTAAATGAAGTCCGCTTTCACCATCACGGTAAAGGAATAGACCTTGTTCTTTACGGTTACTCTTATCGAAGATTACAAAACGGCCGCTTGTTTTTTGTTGTTCAACTTGAGCAAGACCTGCTGGAAGATGAATTGTCTTTGCGATACGTGACCACTGACAGAGGTAACGAGCAGCATCGAAATTGGACATACGTGTTGTATGTTGATCAATAGCAGTACGTTCACCGTCACGAATATCTAAGAAACCGTGCTCTTGATCGAGGTAGGTTTGATAGAAGAAGAGGAATAAGCGGCGTAAAATATCAAAGTACTTAGGCTTTTGATCTTCTGCGATCCAACCGTCACGAAGACCTTGTAAAATTAAACTAATGCAGTGCATCTGACCGTAAGCACCTGCTGATTTTCCGTATGCCCAACCTAAGCCGTCTGCTCTGACTAAATCAGGCATCATCTTAATGTATTTTTCTGCGTACGTGCGCAGAGTTGGTAACTTGCGATCGCGTACACCGCTATTTGCGTGTAGCTGTAAAGCAGAGCGAGCAAAGACGAAAGTCATTACACCGTATAAGCTGTAATCACCACCGAGTGGACCACCTGTTGAATCATCAAAGAATCCTGCAGAGCTGGTTTGATCAATACGGTCTACCATGCGCTCGATTAAGCGGGAGGTTTCATCTTTTTTAGATAAACCAAAGCTGAAACGAGCAACGGCTTTCGCAATATTGAATGCCTGCCAGTGATTATCATAGTCACTGCGCTGTAAAAGTTGTTTGTCGATGCGTGTCTGGGTTTCTTCAACTAAGCGCTCCCATACTGCATTACGATCTTTCGATGGACCAAAGCAGAGTAGGCCTAAAGCTGCATACGCAAGACCGTTTTCCGCAGCAGGTTCCGTGAACATTTGTGCTGTGATACAGCGAGCTGCTAAATCAACAATGTCATAACCTTTCAATGTGGTCTCGCCTGTTGCGCGGTAGTACTCACCTAACGCATAGGCTGCGTGACCAGGCTCATCAGCTCTGGAAACTTCCCCATTTGCGGGTGTTATTGTACCATCGGGTTGGATCGAGTCCAGATTATGGCCTAACATTGAACGGGCCATATCTAAACACTGCTCTGAAAAACTATGCATTGATTAGGTTAAACGGAAAAGGTGTAAGTGACGCTTAAACTGTTTGGCTTAAGCTTGAGGATTAATAATTTAGGAACGATTGGTCTTGGGCAAGAGGGAAGTAAAAATTTCCTTCTTTCAAAGGCCTATCGGGCGATTAATTTGAGGAATTCTTCGTTAGTTTTGGTCTTAGATAGACGCGCAATCATCGTGTCGGTTGCCTCTTCTATCTTTTGTTGCACTAAAGCACGTCTAAAGAAGTGAATTCCTTCTAATTTCTTAGGGTCTATGAGAAGTTCTTCTTTACGGGTACCCGATGCGGCTATGTTGATAGCTGGCCATAAGCGCATTTCTGCACATTTACGGTCTAATACGAGTTCCATATTACCGGTACCTTTAAATTCCTGGAAGATGACATCATCCATACGGCTGCCGGTTTCTACTAAGACGGAAGCAACAATCGTTAAGGAACCTGCTTCTTCCGTGTTACGGGCTGCTGCAAAGAGTTGGCGTGGTTTTTCTAATGCTCTGACATCTAAGCCGCCTGAACCCGTACGACCGCTATTGCGTAGTGTATTGTGAGCACGGGCTAAACGCGTGATAGAATCGAGGAATAAAACAACACTGTAGCCTGCTTCTACAAGGCGTTTTGCGCGTTCAATACATAAATCGGCAATACGAATGTGGCTTTCAATTTGTTCATCATTGGAAGAAGCCCAAATTTCTGCAGGGACATTACGTCTAAAGTCAGTGACTTCTTCAGGACGTTCATCAACGAGAAGAATAAGCACCTTACATTCTGGATTATTTTCAATAACCCCTAGTGCCATATCTCTGAGTAAGGTTGTTTTTCCTGTTCTTGGTGGTGCAACAATAAGACCACGCGTACCTTTACCAATAGGACAGAATAAATCGACAGCGCGTGTTGTCATGCGGCCATCTTTTAATTCCATCTTCAGATGTTTATCTGGAGAAACGGTCGTTAGCTGGGAAAAATCATACTTGGATCTTCTTTCTTCAAGAGGAAGCCCGTCGACTGTTTCAATAAATTTAATTTTTGGATTAGGGAAGCGTCCTTCAGCAGGATACGCGGTTCCTGCAATAAGCATTCCCTGCTTTAATTTAAAGCGGCGGATTAATTCCTTAGGAATAAAGCAATCGGTAGGTCTACGTTTACCTGCGCGTGCAATTTCGAGTAGTTGACCATTGCCTCCCTTAGTGAGGTCTATGTCTAGAACGCCTTCTATGCGGATTAGATTTTCAACAAAGGCTGGACGTGGAGGGAAAGGTTTTGGTGCAGGGGCAGCAACGGGTGCAACTGGCGTCTCAAGGGCTGCAGGAGCAGGCGCTACCACGGGCGCAGGCGTAGCGATAACGACAGGCTCAGGGGTAGGTGGAACCACAACAACCGGGGCTGGTGCTGGGGTAGCCGTTACCTGAGGCGTTTCCTCTGCTTTCACTGCTGGAGTCTTTTTTGAAGCTCTTTTTGCAGGTGCTTTGGTTGATACTTTTTTGGCTTTAGCCTTTTTAGGGGCTGCTGATTTCTTCTCCATACTTGCGATAAAAATAGGTTCTAACGAGTAAGAATGAGTCGTCATGCTTAATTACATGAGAAAACGATTCTTAAAAAAATAAATATAAGATGTACCCCTAGCTTGACGCCTGAAACTCGCTTCAGAATACTAAACCAGAACGTATCGATTATTCGTCCTGATTAACCCCTGAATACATTTAACGTGACCGAACAAAATATTACCTCAATGTCCCGGGAAAACCGGGTTATCAAGCCATCGGCCGAGTTCAAAGCCCAAGCTAATATTGGGAGTGACGCTACTTATAAAAGACTGTATCAAGAATCTGTCAACTCCCCAGACACCTTTTGGGGCCGGGAAGCTAAGAAATTCCTGACTTGGGATAAGCCTTTTAAGAAGGTTTTACAGTGGAAGTTACCCCATGCCAAGTGGTTCGGGGACGGTAAACTGAACGTTTCTAGCAACTGTTTAGACCGTCATTTGGAGGGTCCTAGGGCTAATAAAGCAGCCATTATTTTCGAAGGCGAACCAGGGGATATTAGAACGATTACCTACCGCCAACTCCATCAGGAGGTATGCCGTTTTGCTAATGCGCTAACTGCGGCAGGCATTAAAAAGGGTGACCGTATTGCGATTTATTTACCGATGGTTCCTGAGGCAGCGGTTGCCATGCTTGCCTGCGCTCGTTTAGGTGCAATTCATACCGTTATCTTTGGTGGCTTCTCCAGTGAAGCGATTAAGGACCGTGTGAATGACTGTCAGGCTAAAATGATTATTACGGCCGATGGTGGTTACCGCCGCGGTAAGATCGTTGAATTAAAAGCCAATGTTGACCGTGCTCTTGAAGGAACTCCTTCGGTAGAAAAAGTGGTGGTTTTAAAACGCACGCATCAAGTTGTCACGATGCAATCAGGCCGTGATCACTGGTGGCATGACTTTGTTCATTCCTTTAGCAGTGAACATAAAGCTAAAGCTGTTGAGAGTGAGCACCCGCTGTTTATTTTATATACCAGTGGTTCAACAGGAAAACCGAAAGGTGTCTTGCATACAACAGCAGGGTATCTCCTTGGTGCTGCGATGACGACACACTACATTTTCGATTTAAAAGAAAATGATGTTTATTTTTGTACGGCAGATGTGGGTTGGATTACTGGCCACAGTTATGTCGTGTATGGACCGCTCGCAAATGGTGCTACCGTCCTCATGTATGAAGGCGCACCTAATCAACCAGGACCAGACCGTTTCTGGGATATGATTGATCGTCATCAAGTCAGTATTTTTTACACCGCTCCTACGGCAATTCGCGCATTCATGCGCTGGGGTGATGACTACGTTAAAAAACATAAACTCACATCACTACGTTTACTCGGATCAGTCGGTGAACCTATTAATCCAGAAGCGTGGATGTGGTATCATACATTAATTGGTAAGAAGAAATGTCCAATCGTTGATACCTGGTGGCAGACAGAAACGGGAGCAATCATGGTAAGTCCAATGCCTGGTATCACACCTACAAAACCAGGTTCTTGCACACGTCCTTTCTTTGGTGTTGTACCTGTTATTTTAGATGAAGCAGGTAAAGAAGTACCTAAGGGAAGTGGTGGAAAATTATTCCTTTCAAAGCCGTGGCCTTCCATGCTTCGTACGCTCTGGGGTGATGATGAGCGCTTTAAAAAGCAGTACTGGAGTGAACTTCCAGGATACTATTTTGCAGGCGATGGTGCTCGCATTGACAAAGATGGATATCTTTGGGTTGTTGGACGTATTGATGACGTACTCAATGTTTCTGGTCACCGTATTGGTACCTCAGAAATTGAGAGTGCACTTGTTTCACATCCAAGTGTTGCAGAAGCTGCAGTTGTGGGACGTCCTGATGACCTTAAAGGCCAAGCGCTTGTATGCTTTGTCACCTTGAAGAATTCGATTTCACCAAGTCCTGAATTAAAAGAAGCCTTACGTCAGCATGTAGCTAAAGAAATTGGCGCTTTAGCTCGTCCTGATGATGTTCGCTTTGCTGCAGGACTTCCTAAGACACGTAGCGGTAAAATTATGCGCCGTATCTTAAAGGAAATTGCATCTGGCGGTGAAGTAAAAGGGGATACAACCACCTTAGAAGACTTTGCAGTCGTTGCGGCGCTTCAGTCAGAAGACTGATATGTTTCAAAGTAACTTACACGTAAGGTTTACTTACGTGTAAGTGCTGAAAAGCGTTTTGAAATTTTTTCTACGATAGCTTCTGACGAAAGACCGTGGGCTTTTCGTAAGATGCTAACACTTGAGCCGTGCTCAACAAATTGATCAGGCCATCCAATACGCTCAACTGGCGTTGAACAGTTGTTATCCTGTAGAATTTCTAAAACGGAACTACCAAAGCCGCCTGTTACTACATGGTCTTCCATGGTAACAAGAAGGGCACTACTTGCTGCTTGAGTAAGGAGCAGTGCTTTATCAATTGGTTTAATAAAGCGTGGGTTAACAATACCTACTAAGATACCAAACTGTTTTTCAAGTAGGTTTGCTGCTTTAAATGCCTCTTCAACCATAGGGCCGAGTGCCCAAATGAAGATTTCTTTTCCGTCTTTCACAATTTCTGCTTTACCGATTTCGAGTTTCTTTGGTGTTTGCTTGATTGCTGTTCCTACAGCTGCTCCACGTGGATAACGAATGAAGCCAGGACCGTTTAAAGCGAGGCTTGTATGCAGCATATCGCAGAGTTCATCTTCATCCTTCGGTTGCATTGCAACGATACCAGGAACGCAGCGTAAATAAGAAATATCAAAAAGGCCGTGGTGTGTCGCTCCATCGTTTGGAGATAAACCAGCACGGTCCATACAGAAGGTAACAGGTAAATTCTGTAGAGCGATATCGTGAACGATTGGATCGTAAGCACGCTGTAAGAAAGTTGAATAAATAGCACACACCGGTTTGTAACCCTGAGTGGCTAAGCCGGCTGCAAATAGCACCGCATGTTCTTCGGCAATACCGACATCGAAAAATTGCTTAGGTAATTCTTTTGAAAGAAGACTTAAACCTGTTCCTGCAGGCATAGCGGCTGTAATACCTACAACCTTTGGATCCTGTTTTGCCTCGTTAACAAGCGCTTGGCCTAACACGTCTTGATAGGCGGGAGGTGTCCCAGGTGGAGCTTTCTTACTTTCACCTGTTTCAGGATCAAATGCTCCTAAGCCGTGGAATTTTTCTGGGAAATTACGAGCAGCTGGAAGTCCATGACCCTTTTTGGTGATGACGTGTAATAGAATCGGAGAGTCTGCAGTTTTAGCAAATTCTAGATGCTTAATTAATTCGTCTAAATTATGACCATCAATCGGACCGATGTAGCGTAAGCCAAATTTCTCAAAGAGGCTCGAGCTCATGAAGAAATCTTTTGTCTCACGTTTCCATTTACTCCACATGCTGTTCATCTCATGGCCGTGGGGGAGTCCTAAAAAGAATTTTTCTAAATCACTATGGATTTTATTATAGGTCGTACTCGTACTTAAGCGGTTTAAGTAGTGAGCGATTGCACCTACATTTTTAGCAATAGACCATTCGTTATCATTTAAAATAACGATCAAACGTTTGGTTGATGAAACAACGTTATTTAGGGCTTCAAGCGTAATTCCGCACGTGAAGGCTGCGTCACCGCAAATGGCTACGACATGTTCTTTAGAGCCCTTTAAATCACGAGCTGAAGCCATTCCTAGAGCTGCACTCAGTGCAGTCCCTGCGTGACCTGCTCCGTAGCTATCATGTTCACTTTCTGCACGGATTAAAAAGCCGCTCGTACCACCTGTTTGACGAAGACCTTTGAAAAATGCTCCGTTTCTTCCCGTGAGTAATTTATGCGTGTATCCCTGGTGTGATACATCGAATACAAACTTATCGTCAGGAGTTGAGAAGACGCGGTGGAGCGCAATACTGAGTTCAACAACGCCTAAATTAGGTCCTACGTGGCCACCCTGATGCGAGGTAACGGCAATAATCTCATCTCGAATTTCTTGTGCTAAACCCTTGAGATCTTCAGGTTTTAAAGCTTTGAGATCTTTAGGAGAGTTTAGAGATTGAAGTAAAGGTGCAGGCGTACTCATTAGCTCGTTTCACCTTCGCTCTTAAATGCTGTGAAAGAAACGCTGGAGCGTTCTTTTTTAAGCTTTTCGATCTTTAGTTCCGCGTCTTTTAGGCGTGTTTCGCAGGTTTTGAGTAGCTTATTACCTTGTTCAAATTTTTGCAGTAACTCATCTAGGGGAATTTCTCCCGATTCCATGGACTCAACCACGGATTCGAGTTTACTGAGAGCTGCTTCAAAGGTCAGGTCTTTATCTTTAGATTCCACACGTATAGCATGGCTAAGATAGGCTTAGATTCAAACCAAAGTTTGAACCTTTATTATAGCCTAAAAGACCCCTAATCTTAGTGAGCGTTTACCGTAACAGGTACGGTAATATCGGTATTGGTATAACCCTTGATAAAGAGTTTTCCATTACCATCACGGCCGCCTTTGACAGGTACAGAAACGCTTGTCTGGCCTTGTGGAATGACGACTTCAGGCATGATCACACTTTCAGGAATGTTGGTTGTGACATCCAAGAGGGTGCCGCCAACGGATGCAGGTGCTGGAATTGTAAAGGTTAGCATCTGCGTTTCGCCTGTCTTTAAAACAAGCGAGCTAGGCGATACTGAAACGGAAGTGGAATCAATACGGAAGGTTCCAACGGGAGAGCTGCCTTGTTGGTTACTTAATGTAACACGGTAGCTTTGACCGGCAGGAAGAGCTGGAACATAGAAATTCAGTGAGGAAGGTGAATTGTAAACGGTACGAACAGGATTTCCATCAAAGCAAACAACGTCTTGTGGTGTAAAACCGCGACCTACGAGACTGATACTCGAACCGATTGGTCCGCGTGTTGCCTCTAACGAAATGACATAGCGGTGAATAAGGGAAGTGTGTTGTAATTCCGTAAAGGACTGAGAATAGATATTCTTAACATTGCTCTCAATTTGGTAGTCTACGATGAAGTAGTAGCTCATCTCCTGACGACCAGCGGGGAGTTGATAATCGAACTCGTAGAGGTCTTCACCAATCGCGGACTTTTTCATCGCGAAGGTCTGTCCATCAATAACGATTTGAGGAGCGAGTGTACCTTTAACGATGGTGTTTAACTTAGGCGTAGCACGTAAGGTGAACGTGTAGATTTGGGATGGATTCTCAGGAAGTGTCCCAGGTGTTAAATTAGAGATAGCAACGGACGTACAACCTGACATAAATGACAGGAGCACTGCAGCTAAGCTAGAAAGGAGGATTGTCCTCAGGGAAAAAACGCTTTTGTTATGCATTGATGACTCGTTTAAGATAATAGATATGATCGATTTAGAGCAAGACAAACATAGGACAGTACAGACTGGGCTAAAACCCTTGGATCAAGGGATCTATGTGCATGTTCCGTTTTGTTCTTCTACCTGTGATTTTTGTGCTTTTTATCAGATTAAACCCACGGCTAATGCGGTTGAGACCTACCTAGAAACCGTAGCTTTAGAGGCTGAACTTGTACCTTGGAGAGGACCTATTTCGACCGTTTTTTGGGGTGGTGGAACCCCTGGTTTGTTGTCTCCTAATGCCTTGGGTCAGCTAGCTGCGATCGTTCGTAAGAAAACCGTTGTTCAGCCCAAGGAATGGTCCATTGAACTTGCTCCTGCTTGGGTTACTGAAGCACGTCTTTCTGTATTAAAAGAAGCGGGAATTAATCGGATCTCTTTAGGGATTCAGAGTTTTGATGATAAACTCTTAGATGCTTTAGGAAGGCAGCACACCGTTGAACATATTTATAAAGCGTATGAGCTCATTCGCCGTATGGGTTTTAGTAATGTGAATGTCGACATGATGTTTGCACTTCCTGGTCAAACGCAGGAACAGTGGCTAAGTGATTTAGACAAGGCCTTTGAACTCAAACCCGATCACCTCTCGACCTATTGTTTAACCTTTGAGGAGGATACAGCGCTTTGGGTTAAATTATCCGAAGGAAAAGTAAAACTAGATCCTGATCATGAGGCTAAGCTGTACGAAAAAACGTGGGAGAGGTGTGAAAGAGAAGGCTTTCACCAATACGAGATTTCCAATTTCGCTAAACCGGGATTTGAATGCATGCACAATTTATCAACGTGGAAAATGCAAGAATGGATCGGGCTTGGACCCTCAGCGGCTTCACAGCATGACGGAGTGCGCGGAGTAAATCCCTCCGATTTAGAGCTCTGGACAAAACAGGTTAAAGAAGGAAAGCGGATGCAGGAGGATAGGCGTGAATTAACTCCTGATTTACTCCTAGAAGATTCGTTAATTTTTGGTCTACGTATGAATCAAGGGGTTGATCTTGCTAAAGCCCGTATTCGTTTTCCGAATGCAGCATGGGAAACGCTCGAGAAGAAACTGTCTTCATTAGAAAATGACGGACTTCTGTCTAGACAGCTTAGTCACATACGCCTTACGAATCAAGGTAGGCTAGTTGCAGATTCTATCGGATCTGAACTCCTTGGTACCGTAGACCAGTAATTAATCTTTTTTATCGTAGGACTTTAATTGTCCTACTAAGGCCACAAATTCGGAATCGTCTTTTAGGCTCTCTAAATCGGGATCTTTTGAAAGCCACTCTACATCGCGGTAGCCAAGAGAAATAGCCTGATTAAGCGATTCTAGTGCTTCTTTGGGTTTACTCACTAACGCGAGTGAGCACGCAAGATTGTAGTGAGCGGTAGGATTGTCTGGATGGAGTTTAACAAGCTTCTTATCCATCCTTAATCCATCTTCAATTCTTCCAGCCTTGGTATAAAGACCACCTAGAATTTCGATTACATCGTCATAAGCAGCGTGCTTACTTAAAACGGTCTCGAAAAATTCTATATCAAACGCTAAATCGCGATTTTTGTCTTTGGCCATGAAAGTTATCTCTTTTTAGATTTAGTACCACTGGACGCTTTAGGGCAAGTCCCTGTTAGTTTTAATGCGTCGCAGCGAGCACTTACTTGCAGGCGCTGTGCTACGGGGGTAAGCCCTAGTTTGGATGATACGGTACTACCGTACCAATCCATAAAAGGGGCACTAATTTCAAAAATTTTATCACAGTCTATACACACGACTTGGGCAACCTGGCTATTGTTGCCAGTATGGGGGGTATAATATTTTTCACCGCTACCAATATCGACTTCTCTAAGAAGATTGCTCTCGGTCATAACCGGTAATGTCCGGTATACGGTAGCACGAGAAACATACTTACCTTGAGGTAGCGATTTTACCCGCTCCAGTAATTCATCTGCCGTAAAGTGCTCTTTTTGAGAAATAGCCGTTTCAAAGATTGCTTTACGCTGCTCAGTCACACGAAGCCCCTTTAGCTTTAGGTAGTGTTCAAAGGTCTCTCGTGCTTTAGGTGTACTCACAGCCTAAGAGTGTTTTACACGTTCAAGCGTGGTGTCAATTTCTGAGTAATAGCTAAATTATAGCTCCTTACTTGCACGCTCGCTGAGTCCTGTTCATTGGTTAAGGGTATGATCGTTGGTGTTCATCCCTTGGCAGGCTTTGATAAAGTCCTGCATTACCGTGTCCCAGAAGAGCTTCGCTCAACTGCGGTCGTGGGTGCTTTGGTAAGGGTCCCCATCGTTTCTAGTATGCGCTTAGCAGTCATTTGCGAAATCGCGCCGCCTAAAAATTTTCCCATCGATAAGCTAAAACTGGTCGCCCAGGTCGTTTATTCTTTTCCTGCTCTCACTGCCGATTTGATGCCACTGGCAAGTTGGATGGCCAGTTACTATGCAGCTCCTATGGATTCGATTATCGAAACCATGATTCCAGCGGCTGTAAGACGAGGCGCATCCCTGAAAGTTCAAAAACAACTCGTCCTGGAAAAGCAGTTAGCACCTGATGAGGAAATTAAATTAGCTAAAAAGGCTCCACAGCAAGCGAAGTTATACCATTTTTTAAAATCACAAACACTGCCGATTTCAAAAGCACTTGTTCTAAGTAGACTGGGGATTACGACTTCATCGGTTGCGGGATTAATTAAACTTGGGGTTGTACGTGAAGAAGGCCTACGCATCGTGAGAGAGGCTTATGAGGAGTCGTGGGCCTCAGGAGAAAAAGTAGCGGAAATAAAACCAACGCCAAATACTGAACAACAACAAGCGATTGATTCATTAATCACGGCAGTTGATAAAAATGAGTTTTCTACGTTTCTTATTCACGGTGTTACTGGCTCAGGAAAAACAGAAGTTTATTTAAAAACGATTGAGCACGTACTGAATCAAGGAGGAGGGGTTATTTTCTTAGTTCCTGAAGTTGCCCTTACGCCTCAAACCGTATCTCGGCTGCGCTCTCGTCTAGAAGCGATAGCACCAGGACATAAATGTGTCGTCTGGCATAGTGCCCTAAATGAAGGAGAAAGACTAGATGGGTGGCTTGCCCTTGCGACAGGCGAAGCACGTATTGTTGTCGGTGCTCGCTCAGCTGTATTTGCTCCGATCAAAGACTTACGCCTTATCGTCGTAGATGAAGAACATGAGCCAGCTTATAAGCAGGATGAAACACCGCGCTATCATGGACGTGATGTAGCGGTCATGCGTGCAAAGTTAGCGAAGGCGGTCTGTTTACTAGGCTCTGCAACACCGTCTCTAGAAACATACCTTAATGCCGTTTCACATAGGTACAACCTGCTTGAATTAAAATCACGCGTCGATTCACGAAAGCTTCCTCATATTCATGTGATCGATATGAAAATTGAAGTGGCTCGTCAGCGCGGGTTTACTTCTTTGTCACGTAAATTAGTGGATGCGATGCAGGACAGAATTAGTGCTAAAGAGCAGATCATTTTGTTTATTAATCGAAGAGGGTACTCGCCGTCTGTTGTGTGTACAAAATGTGGTCACGCCGAACAGTGTCCGCATTGCAGTATTACGATGACCTATCACCGCAGTGATGAAACGATTCGCTGTCACTTATGTGGTGAAGAAAAACCATCACCTATTCGCTGTCCTTCCTGTGGATCTCCCGAAATAAGATCAAAAGGTATGGGGACCCAGCGTGTGGAGGAAGCAGTAAGACGCGTGATTCCGCGGGCTAGGATTGCGCGTGTCGATACGGATACGATGAATAAAAAGCATCGTTTAAGGGAAATCTTATCTGACTTTAGATTAGGTAAAATTGATATTTTAGTGGGTACACAAATGATCGGCAAAGGACTCGATTTTCCAAATGTGACCTTAGTCGGATTAATAGATGCAGACTTATCCATGCACATACCTGATTTTAGAGCTAATGAGCGTACGTTTCAGCTCTTGGTACAAGTAGCAGGAAGAGCAGGGCGTGGAGCCAAATCAGGGGACGTATTTGTTCAAACCTTTACACCGAGTTCGGGGGCTATCCAATTTTCACGGCATGCTAATTTTATAGGATTTGCTGAAACGGAATTAGCCTCCCGTAAGAATTTTGGCTATCCACCGTATCGCCATATTATTCATCACCAGTTTAAAGGACCAAATCCAGAGAAACTGGCCTTTTTTACAGCCCAGTGGGTAAAGCAGGTTAAAGAAAAGTTTGGCGATAGATTAGAGGTTAAGGGTCCAACGCCTGCTCCGATTGATAAAATTAAAGACTTATACCGGTGGCAGATTTGGTACTTTGCACCTAATGTAAGTCCAGTGATTGGTGAACTGTCTGCTCTACGAGCTGCCTTTCACTGGCCAGATGATATTGTTCAAAATTTGGATGTAGATCCGTCTAATCTTGTTTAATTTCCGTGGGTAAGCTATAGTACCTTTATCAATTGGTTTAGCTTTTAAAGTGACTATTAAACGCCTCAGTTACTTCGCTTTTATCCTACTTCTACTCGGGCTAGGTTTTATGGGCTTTGTATCCTTTAAAGAGGCTCGCGTTGAGTATGTGCATTTAAAGCAAATTCAAGAGCGTGATAAACGTCGGCTTGAGGCAGCTCAAAAGCAATTAGAACGTGAACAAATCACTTTAAAGCGTTTAAAAACGGATCCAGCTTTTGTGGAACAGCAAATTCGCATGAAATTAGGCTATACGAAGCCCGATGAAATGATTTTCCGCTTTGAGCAGTAACCATTTTTCGTTCATCGTAACGTATGGCTGCATTACATCCTTTAATTCAAGCTTACCGCGATGCGGGTCAGGGTCATGTATTTCACTTTTTTGATGAGCTGTCTGAACTCCAGAAACGCGACTTACTCAGTCAGGCAGAGGAGATTGATCTAGGAGAGCTTAAGGCGCTTAACGATACATTAGTGCTTAATAAAAAAGCGGTGGATGCAGCGAGTTTTGACGGATTAAAGCCAGCGCCGTTTGAAAGTTTACCCAGTAAAGGCGGCAGTTCTAAATTATGGGCACGTGCTCGTGAAGTAGGAGAAGAAGCCTTGAAAGCAGGTCGTGTGGCTGCGTTCACGGTTGCAGGTGGTCAAGGCACGCGTCTTGGGTTTGACGGGCCTAAAGGAACGTTTGAAGTAACTCCACTTAAGCATAAATCGTTATTCCAGGTATTTGCAGAAAAAATTAAAGCAGCTGCACAAGATTACGGTAAGGTCATTCACTGGTTCATCATGACGAGCCATCAGAATGAAAAACAGACGATCGCTTATTTTCAGAAGCATAATTATTTTGGATTAGATTCTGATAGAGTTCATTTTTTTAAACAGGGTAGAATGCCTGCAGTAGATTTTCAGGGTAAAATCTTACTCGAATCAAAAGGATCGATTGCACTTTCACCAGACGGTCACGGTGGATCCCTGCGTGCACTAGAACGAAGTGGTGCACTCACGTTCATGCAAAAGCAGGGTATAGATACGCTCAGTTATTTCCAGGTCGATAACCCACTCGTAAGATGTATCGATCCTGTCTTCATTGGATGGCATCTACTTAAGAAGTCCCAGATGTCGAGTAAGATGGTTCCAAAGGCATATCCTGAGGAGAAAGTAGGTCACTTCTGTGTTCAGCAGGATAAGTTATGTGTTGTTGAATATTCCGATTTGCCTATGGAATTTCAGAAACAGCGTAATGAGCAAGGTGAGCTAAAATACATCGCAGGGAGTATTGCGATCCACATCCTTGATAGAGACTTTATTAAACAGATGGCGGCTTCCGAAAAAGGAGCGTTAGCGACTTTACCTTTTCATAGAGCTGATAAAAAAATTACGCATATTGATGCTGCAGGAAATACAGTCGTTCCTGATAAACCAAACGGAGTTAAATTTGAACTCTTTGTGTTTGATGCACTTCCCTTTGCTTCGAACCCGGTTGTCATTGAAACGGAACGAGCAGAGGATTTTTCTCCAGTAAAAAATGCCGAAGGTGTCGATAGTCCACTGTCTTGTAAACAGGATCAATTAAAGCAGGCAGCGCGCTGGCTTAAAGAGTTAGGGGAAGTAGTGCCTGTGGATGCACAAGGTCTACCTTTAGTATCTATCGAAATATCGCCTTTTTTTGGCTACGATTTCTTCTCGTTTAAAAAACGCTGGTCTCAGCTAAAACAAAAACCATCCTTTTCTAAAGATCTGTATCTCTCATGAGTGATAACGCACGTATTCAAGCCGCAGTTGCAGAGGGCAAACTTCTTAGTTCCGCTGCACAAACGATCGAGCAGTTTCGCCAAGCAAAACTGCCACTCTGGGCAAGTCAGAGTATTGATGAGTTAGTGGCACGTGAGGCCTGGCAAGAGCTCAATGACCGATTCTACCGCTTTCTCGAATTTGGTACGGGCGGTATGCGTGGACGCACGATCGGTGTTGTTAAGGCAACTGCAGAAACAGGAACACTCTCTAGTTCAGGAAGCCCTGAGCATGCAGCGATTGGAAGTAATATGCTCAATGATTTTACCCTCATTCGAGCCGTAGTTGGTCTTTACCGCTACACCAGTAAGTTTTTAAAAGAAAAATCAGTTTCATCAAAACCGCGTATCGTGATTGCCTACGATGTAAGGCATTTTTCTAAACACTTCTGTGAACTCGCTGCATCAACCTGGGTAAAATTAGGAGGTGAAGCCTATATCTTTACAGCACCACGTCCTACACCGCAGCTTAGCTACAGTGTTCGCTGGTTAGGAGCGCATGCTGGGGTTGTTATTACCGCAAGCCACAATCCTCCGCATGATAATGGCTTCAAAGCTTATTTTGATGACGGTGCACAGGTTGTTCCTCCACATGATTCGGGCATTGTAAAAGAAGTGGATTCAGTACCACTGAGTGAAACCGTACGTTTTCTTGAAAAAGATACGTCCAAGGTCGTTCTATTATCTGAAGAAGCAGACAAGGCGTATTTAGCAGTAGCAAGCCAAGCCGTTTTAGATACCCACGTGATCAAACGTGCTAAGCTCTCAATCGTATTTACAAATATCCATGGTACAGGTGGCGTTCATGCTCCAGCACTTTTAACGCAATTAGGTGCGCAGGTTAAACAGGTGCCTGAACAGGCAGGTTTTGATGCAAACTTTCCAACAGTAAAGTCACCCAATCCAGAAAATGCAGAGGCACTTTCAAAGGCTGTAGCACTTGCTGAAACGGTGCAGGCAGACTTAGTGCTAGCTACCGATCCAGATGATGACCGTATGGGTTGTGCCGTGCGTACAAAGTCAGGCAAGATGGAATTACTCAGTGGTAATCAGGTGGGTGCATTACTTGTCGATTACCGTCTCACGCGTATGAAGGAGATGGGAATTATCCCGAAAGAGGGTTCAAGAAACGCGTGTATTATTAAAACGTTTGTAACGACTTCTCTCCAGGATGCGATTGGTGAAGCCCATGGCGTAAAAGTAATTAATACGCTTACTGGCTTTAAGTGGATTGCTGCAAAGATGCGTGCTTATGAACGTAAATTACAAGAGGCGATGGGTGCTTCTTTTAATTACGATGAAATTAGTTTAACGGAAAAAGCACGACTGCATCTTCAACACAGTACGTTCTTTGCTTTTGGTAATGAGGAAAGTTACGGCTATCTACCAAACGATCTTGTGCGTGATAAGGACGGTAATGCTGCCTGTCTTATGTTTGCAGAACTCGCTTCATGGGTGAAAGATCGCGGTTTAACAGTCCCCGAGTATTTAGATCAGATCTATTTAAAACATGGCTTTTACTTAGAGGGTACGATTAACCTCTATTACGAAGGAGCGAGTGGTAATGCTAAGATTAAGCGCATTATTGATTCCTACCGCACAAGTAAACCAACCCAGTTTGGTGATATAGGAGTAACTCAGTTCCAAGATTTTGGACGCGAAGCCATCAAGGATCAGGATGGAGAATTAATTCCTAAACAGGATCTGTATGTGCTCACACTAGCAAATGGTGCGACCTTTGCAGCGCGTGGCTCTGGTACCGAACCTAAGATGAAGTTTTACTTGTTCGCTAAATCAAAAGCGAAGTCACTCGAGGAACTCCCACAAGTAAAACAGGGTGTAAAACAAGACCTCGAAAAGCTTAAAGCTTTAATCGAGGCCGATGCTAGAAAACGTGCCGAAAGCTAAACACTTCTTCTTTTAGAGAAGAAGAAGTGCTGGCTTTTCGATAAGTTCTTTTAGAGCTGCAAGGAATTGTGCGCCAATTGCACCATCGAGGACGCGGTGGTCACAGGAGAGGGTGAGCGACATTCTTTGGCCGATTACAATTTGGTCGTTTACAACAACTGGCTTTTTAACGGTTCCACCGACAGCTAAGATAGCTGCGTTTGGTTGGTTAATAATTGCACAGAAGCGGTCGATACCAAGCATACCCATGTTAGAAACACAGAATGTGCCACCTGTGTACTGAGCAGGTTGTAATTTTTTATCGCGGGCAAGTTTAGCAAGACTCTTTGCTTCGCTACTGACTTCGAAAAGAGATTTGCCGGATGTATCGCGAACGACTGGCGTGATGAGACCATCTTCAATTGCTACAGCGAATGATACATTAACTGCACCGTGTACACGAATGGATCCCTGACCGGATTGATCTGTTTCGTAAGACGCATTAACCATCGGTACTTTGCGTAGTGCATTACCGCAGGCTTTAAGAATGAAATCGTTAACGGATAGTTTAACGCCTTCTTTTTCTAAAGCGGTGTTAAGTTGGCTTCTTAATTCTAAGAGTGGGGTGGCATCCGCTTCTACTTCTAAGTAGATGTGTGGAGCTTGAACCTTGGACTCCTGAGTTCTACGAGCGATCGTAGCACGCATGTTTGTTAATGCGATCACCTTGTCTTCTACAGGACCTGAAGAAGCAAAGAAGCTTGAGCCTTTAGGTGCAGCCGAAGCGCTAGCTTGGCCACCTTTTTGAGCTGCAAGAATGTCAGCACGTACAATACGACCCCCTGGGCCAGATGCTGGAACACGCGCTGCATCAACACCAAGTTCTGCTGCTAATTTCTTAGCAAGCGGTGAAATCTTAATTCTACCTTGGTGAATAACCGGAGCGAGTGCGGGTGCAGCAGTTGCAGCGGGAGCCTTTGCACTTGGAGCTGGGCTAGCAGCAGCAGCAGGAGCAGGAGCTGCAGGAGTCTTAGCTGCTGGTTTAGCTGCGCCACTTGGTACTTCAACAGCTTCTCCTGCTTTACCAATTGCGCAAAGAGGTGCGCCTACTGCTACTTGAGAGCCAGCTGGCACAAAGAGTTTAAGAAGGGTGCCATCAAAGAAGCTTTCAAGCTCCATGGTAGCTTTGTCTGTTTCAACTTCAGCGAGCATGTCGCCGGACTTGATAACATCGCCTTCTTTTTTGAGCCACTTGATCAGCGTACCCACGGTCATCGTGTCGCTGAGTTTGGGCATATCAATTATGTTAGCCATGGTGATTAGCGAAGAAGTTCGATTGCTGCTTTTAGAATACGCTGAGGATTTGGAAGTTGTTCAGCTTCCATTGGAGGACTGTAAATCGCAGGAGCATCGATTGCGGAAACGCGCTTAATCGGTGCATCTAAGTCATCGAATGCTTTTTCTTGAATCATGTATGCAATTTGAGCATCGACTCCACAGAATGGTTTATTCTCTTCAACCAAGAGTACACGGTGTGTTTTGCGAACGGATTCTAAGATTGTTTCTTCATCGAGAGGACGAATCGTGCGAAGGTCTACCACTTCAACCGAAATATCGTGTTCGCGTTCGAGTTGTTGTGCTGCAGCGAGTGAGCTAATCACTGCTCTACCGTGGGCAACGATCGTGAGATCTTTACCGACACGTTTTACATCTGCTTTACCGAGTGGAATGAGATATTCTTCTTCAGGTACTTCCCACTTATCTCCGTAAAGAATCGTGTTTTCCATGAACATGACAGGATCATTGTCACGGATTGCGGATTTTAAAAGACCCTTGGCATCGTAAGCGGTAGCTGGGCAAACAACTTTGATACCAGGATGATTTGCACAAATGTTTTCAGGTGTGTGTGAGTGAGTAGCACCTACGTTTGTACCACCGTTAGCTGGTCCACGAATAACGATAGGGCAGTTGATTAAACCACCGGACATGTAGCGAACGTTCGCTGCATTATTTAAAATTTGATCGAATGCTACGGAGTAGAATGACCAGAACATCAGTTCGATAACAGGTCTTACGCCAAGCATGGAAGCACCGATACCCATACCGATAAAACCCGCTTCACTAATCGGTGTATCGACAATACGGTTTGGGCCGAATTTTTCTAATAAGCCTTCGGTGACTTTGTAAGCGCCGTTAAACTGAGCAACTTCTTCACCCATAACGACCACATTAGGATCGCGGGAAAGTTCCTCTGCTAAGGCGTGGCGAATGGCTTCGCGGTAAGTGATAAGAGGCATCGTGGTAAAAAGTTTAAATAAATTATTCGAAGAAAATACGTCCTTGGGAGGTCTTGTGTTCAGGATGATCTTCTTCCCAGTAAACGTCTTTAGAAATGTCTTCTACGGTTGGATATGGACTTTGTTCTGCAAAGTCTGCTGCAGCATCTGCTTCAGCTCTTGCTTCTGTATCAATCGATTCAATGAGGGCATCGGTGAGTACGCCTTCATCGTGTAAGATTTTTTGGAAAACGCTGATTGGATCCTTTGTCTTACGGTATTCTTCGATTTCAGTTTTGCTGCGGTAGGTGTTATCAGGATCAGCAACCGAGTGACCGCGGTAACGGTACGTTTTGATTTCGACAACCGATGGTTTGCACTGCTCACGAGCTAACGTAAGGAGGCGGTTCATGGTTTCACGTACTTCGTAAATATTGCTACCATCGCATTCAGACCAATTCATGTCGTAGCCTTCAGCACGTTTCGCGAGAGAACCTGCGGATGAACGCTGCTGCGAGGTACCCATGGAGTAGCCGTTATTTTCGATCACATAAATAACAGGAAGATTCCATAGGGATGCTAAGTTGTAAGCTTCGTGTACTGCACCTTGATTTACGGCACCGTCACCCATGAATGCCATCGCTGCACCCTTCAGGCCTTTGTACTTAATGCCGTAAGCTAGTCCTGCACCGAGTGGAATTTGTCCACCTACGATACCGTGACCGCCCCAATAATTGCGTGAGGGATCAAAGAAATGCATCGAGCCACCTTTACCTTTTGAGCAACCCGTTGCTTTACCATACATTTCAGCCATGAGAGGATTCATTGGCATACCAACGCCAATCGCATGACCGTGATCGCGGTAGGCAGTAATCACATGATCATTCTTTCCCATTAAGGAGCAGCAACCAATCGCCACAGCTTCTTGACCAATGTAGAGATGGAGGAAGCCACCAATTTTTTTAGCTTGGTAAGCTCTTAAGCTACGCTCTTCAAAACGGCGTACACGCACCATGGTGCGATAAAGGTCAATTTTCTGCTCACGGTTAAGCGATGCATTTATTGGTGCCTTACTGAAGTCAGTCGTTGATGCGGATTTGTCAGCGATAGCGCTTTGTTTTTTGCTCACGGTAGAAAGTGGAAAGTAAAGGAGATGAAAAAAAGACAGAAGTAAGGATCCAAAGATTGTTAAACCCGAGTATCCAGTGAAGCGGTGGATTTTTGGCCTAAATAGGTGGAAATCAAGCGTCTTTGCATCACTTAGGCATAAGGATTAGTAACTTTAACCTTAGATACCCACTAACCCGTGTATTATAAAACCTTATTTTAAGCCCTTAAAATTGCTTAAATTTATATCTAACAATTACTTATGTGATTTTAACTTATTCTGCAGGCTATAAACTAGAAAAACATCGCTTCGCTAAGACTATCTTCAGGTTTTAACAGTTTTGCTGCGGCATCGAGGCTTGTTTTGGCGGTTTTAAAGTCCGCTTCAAAGTGGCTATGACCGATTTTAAGATCTGCCGTCCAAACAAAGCTTTGAGAATTTGAATACGTAAAACGTAAACTTAAGAAAAGTTCAGGCGAGTGAGCGCGCTCTTTTACTGAAAAATCAGCCTGATTTGATCCGCAAGCGAGTATGCGATCTTTTGCCCAGGCAAGTAATGCGTAGCCTTCAGCCATTAATTTTTCTCCATGCTCTACGCTTACCCCGGTTAAGTTATCCGTGAGCGTTTGCGGGGAATAGCGACTTAAGAATTGTCCAATCGCTTGTCTTACGTGAAGAAGTCGAGCGGAAGCGAGATCTCTTACCGCTTCTGGCTTTGGCCATGGGTAGCTCAGTGCTTCACGAGGTGAAGTTGAACTATCAATTAAGATACGTTTAGCCTTCGTTAATAAATATCGGTAGTCCGCTAGATTTGCATTAGCTGAAAAACGGTGAGGCCAGTAATACAGAGGTAGGTCACTTGAAATACAAATCGAGACTTCTGATTCAAGGTACTGCCTAAAACTACGTGGGTAGCTTAAAATTACAAATTCACAGCAGCGTTTATCCTGCTTTGATTTTCCAATCGCGCATTCGCCGTATACCTTAGCGCGCATGGTTGTGCTTTTATCATCCTCTTGTAATGGACATAAAACTACGACACGGCTTGGGTAGCGCATGGCAAAATGTGCCGCTGTTTCAAACTGCGTTTTAGCATCCTCGAAAGTGGTATTTAAACCTAAGTGAAGTACTAAATTGATTTGGGTCGCACGTGAGTCTTCTACGGTAGGTGCAGGCTTACCTGAGGAGGCTGCATCATCCCAGAGTGAAGCTAAGCTTTTTGCTATAGCTCCGACTGGAACTTCAAGTCCCGGTAGTGCGTCAAATAAATCAGCCATAAAGAGGATGTGATTACTGACTTAAGGTTCCCGCCACGTGTGATTTTGAGATGCTAGGAGTGCGTCTGCACTCTTTGGACCCCAAGAACCTGATGCGTAGCTATCCATGCCTTTTTGGCCTTGAGCTTTCCAGTGTTCAAGGACTGGGGTGTAGAGTTTCCATGATGTCTCTGCTTCGTCGCCACGAATAAAGAGTGTACCGTCACCAATCATTGCATCTAAGACGAGACGCTCATAAGCCTCAGGTGTATTAGAGCCAAAGGTAGTTGCATACCGGAAATTCATTTTTACAGGCTGTGTGCGTGTTTCTAGGCCTGGAATTTTTCCGTTTAAAATAAGACTTAAACCTTCATCGGGTTGTATTTGGAAGGTGAGGGTATTAGCTGCTAAATCTAAATTTTTATTTTGCGCAAAGAGCGTACCTGGTGGACGTCTAAACTGAACTGCGATCTCAGTCACACGGCGTGCAAAACGCTTACCTGAACGTAAATAGAAGGGAACCCCTTGCCATCTCCAATTGTTAATCGAAAGACGTATTGCAGCGTAAGTTTCCGTGCCCGATTTTGGATCTACTCCTGGTTCTTGTAAGTAGCCACCCACAGGTAAACCACCGATCATGCCGGCTGCATACTGGGCACGTGCTACGTCTCCACCTTCTTGCACGTTTAGTGGCTGGATTGCGCGTAATACTTTAACTTTTTCGTCACGTACGGCTTCTGCATCCAGTGAAACAGGCGGCTCCATCGCGGTGAGTGCGAGTAGCTGCATAGTATGATTTTGAATCATATCTCTTAAGCATCCACTTTGCTCATAGTAACCAGCACGGGATTCAACACCAACACTTTCAGCTACGGTTATTTGGACACTTTCGATAAAATTACGATTCCAAAGCGGCTCGAAAATAGAATTTGCGAACCGTTGTACGAGTAAGTCTTGTACGGTTTCTTTACCTAAGTAGTGATCAATACGATACACTTGATGCTCTTCAAAATGAGCTCTAATCGTTGTGTTGAGTGCGCGTGCTGAATCTAGATCACGGCCAAAGGGTTTTTCGATAACGACCTTAGCATGATGTGGCTGTCCTAGGTATTTACTAGCAAGACCACTCGTACCTAAATTGATGATAATTGATTCAAACACCGAAGGAGGTGTTGATATATAAAATAGAGGCTGAACTTCACGGCCTAGATTTTTTTCTATCTTAGCTATATGCTCTGCTAAGCGCTCAAATGCCTTTTTGTCATCATAGTTACCTGAAACGTAGGTAGTATGATTTGAAATGCGCTTCCAGACATCGGCTTGTAAATCACGTCTTGAAAATTCCTTAATTGCATCAGAGGCAATCGTTCTAAAGGCATCATCAGTGATCGTGCTTCTACCAAATCCTACTAAGTAGAAGTCTGCAGGTAGTAGGTTATCGAAACTGAGGTTGTAAACAGCAGGTATTAATTTACGCGTAGTAAGGTCGCCTGAAGCGCCAAATATGACGACAACGGTAGGGGGAGCCCCACGGTGTTTACTGAGCCCTTGAAGAAACGGATGACGTTGATTTTCAGCCATAAGCGCGATTTAGCGTTGATTAGGTGAACATACTTGAAGGCTTAAGGAAATGGAATTTTACACAAACTGCAACTGTACCTTTTTTAAATTCCTAATAAACAAGCTTTTCTAAAGGCATACTTTCTAAGCATGATAAGGCCTAATAACTATGGCATCACCTGTTACAACTCAACCGCTTGCCTATAAACTTGCTGTTCTTGTTTTCATAGAAAACGAGAAAGGTGAACAGTTACTCCTATTACGAGCAAAGCCACCCAATCACGGTGTGTGGAGTCCGATTGGTGGAAAATTAGAAACCTCAGTTGGAGAATCTCCCTTTGAGTGTGCCGTGCGTGAAACCAAAGAAGAGACAGGGCTAGAAATTCAAACCTCTGACTTACATCTCTTCTCCATGATTGCTGAAAAAGCGTATGAAGGAGAAAAACATTGGCTCATGTTTTTATTTCGCTGCAAAAAGCCAATCGCTCAACTGCCTCATGCAATTAGCGAAGGCACATTCGGATTTTTTTCACGCGATCAGATTCAGTCTTTAGCTATTCCAGAAACAGATCGAAAAGCGCTGTGGCCAATTTTCGATCAGTATAAAGACAGGTTTGTTTCGCTGAAAGCTGATTGTGCACCGGGTAAACCTGTGCACGTAGAAATTGAAGAAATCTGCTAGTTTAACGAGTAGCTGCCTTTGCGACTTCAACGGCAAAGGCATATGTGCTACCGAACATATTCGAGCGGAATACAACGAATTTCATATCAGGCGTAAAACTTACATTCGGTTCTAGCCTGTAATGATGTTTACTCATGTTAACGAGTTTTTCTGCTTCAAATTTTCCTGCTAAGATTAAGTTTTCACCAAGTGTGTGATCATTGTGTAGGTGGACAGGGCGAAAGAGATAAATCCACTGTGCACCAGGTGACTGACTGCCATCTCCGCAGAATAAACTGCCATCCCAGGATGAGTTATAGTGAATGGAGTCTTCGCTTACTTCGTGGTGATACCAAATACGCTCGTGGGTAGAAATATTATAACCCGCTACATAACCATTAATGCGTTTGGGTAACTGTAAATCATACCATATCCAATTTCCGTCGTGGCTCCACCATTCATGACCGGAAATTTCCATTTCCATGATACGTTTATGAATTAATTGGTTTTGAGTTCCATCGGTACGGATAGTCCAAATACGATCCACTTGATGCCAAGCTCCTTCATGACAGTACATGAGTAGGTTAGGATCAGTCGGAGAAAATTGCATGTGATTTAACCAGTCTGTTCCATGTAATAAATTGTGGGACTGGCCAGTTTTAAGATCTACTGTGTAAATCCACATCGGTAGTCGTGCAGCAAGGCGAGTTGCCATCATTTGCGACTTATTCACTGGCTGATCTAGTACGTGCGGTTGTTGCGATCCTTGGGAATTTCCGCCGTTACTGCCGTAGTCAAGACCTGCTCCCTCAATGTAGCTTCCGACAGCGAGTGTTTCATCTGCATTGATAGTAACGATACTTCCGCGCTGCGGTAGAGACGCTAGTTTTTGTGTCTGGTTTGTTTCGATATTTGCTGACCACAATTCTAAAAATCCTCTTTTGTCTGTCGTTTTCGTGTAGAAAACGGTTGGTGTTTTTCTTCCTACAACAATGGCACGTGCGACACCTTTAACGATGACATGGGTTTCGTAGGTTTTTAAATTTAAAGCGCTAATGGCACCTGGTGTTGTATAAACGAGATATTTCCCATCAGAAGTATAGCCATTATCTGTGAAATAAAAACTTGCTGAACCAGGTTCGTCAGTAAGACGAATAACGCGGTGTCCCGTATCTGGATCAATCCATGTCTTTGGGGGAGGGGTCTGTGTTTGAGCCTGAGAAATAAGACCGGCACTAAGCATGAATGCACTACAAGTATTAATAATTTTCGTAAGGAGGGGTTTCATGGATGGGTAAATACGATGATGTAATGACTGCATGAATGATGCGCGCTTAATTTTTTCGGACAGTCCTAAGCGAGATTTTCAAAGTTATGCATACCTTAGTTTTTTAGGACTAAGGAAGTGCACGTGGTGGCTATCACAGGAAGGAGCTTTGCTTAGACTACACGCAGTACAGCGTACGTTTTCTTGCCCTTACGAAGGAGTATATATTTTCCGAAAAGAAGATCCTCTAAAGTAGCCGCTTTCGTAACAACGCTTACACGCTGATTATTCATCGAGATACCACCGCCTTCGATATCTTTACGTGCTTGGCCTTTAGATCCACACAGACCTGCTGTAACTAAGAGTTCAGTCAGTGCAGTACCGGGTCCTTCAATAAGATTTTTAGTTACATCTTTTGTTGGGATTTCTCCAACAACATCAGTGAATATTTTTTCTGAAATACCTTCGAGTCCGCCACCGAACATGATTTCGCTCGCCTTGAGTGCATCATGGCAGGCGCTTTCACCGTGGACAAGCGTAGTAACTTCTTTTGCTAATGCTTTATGGGCTTCGCGAGCACCCGGATTTGCTGCATGTTTTGCTTCAAGATCAAGAATGACGTCGTGTGATAAGAGTGTGAATTTACGCAAGTACTGAGAGATCATGCTATCTTCAGTATTTACAAAAAATTGATAGAAGCGGTAAGGGCTTGTTTTTTCTGGATCTAGCCAGACTGCACCTGATTCAGTTTTACCGAACTTTTTTCCATCTGAGCGTGTGATGAGTGGGAATGTCATTCCCCATGCAGGCACACCTAATTTTTTACGAATAAGATCTGTTCCTGCTGTGATATTTCCCCATTGGTCACTGCCGCCAATTTGTAATTCACAATTAAAATTCTTTCTCAGGTGATAAAAGTCATGCGCTTGAAGTAGCATGTAACTAAATTCGGTGTAGCTTATGCCGTGCTCACTTTCCATACGGGCACGCACACTTTCTTTAGCTACCATCATGTTAATCGAAAAATGTTTTCCGATATCACGTAAAAAATCTAAGTAGCTTAAATTGGCAGTCCAATCAGCGTTGTCTACTAAACGTGCAGGATTATCTTTTCTGTCAAATTCGAGCAGCTTAGAAAGCTGTGTTTTAATGGATCTAACGTTATGCTCGAGTTGCTCACGCGTAAGCAGGTTACGCTCAGCTGACTTACCGCTTGGGTCTCCAACCATACCTGTAGCACCACCTGCTAAGGGTAAAGGGTTGTGACCTGCTAACTGAAAACGTTTTAAGGTTAGCTGTCCCATGAGGTGTCCAACGTGTAGACTATCACCGGTAGGATCGAATCCGCAGTACAGGGTCACAGGTCCTGCCGCGAGACGCTGGGTAAGAGCATCAATATCGGTGCAATCGGCTATAAGGCCGCGCCATTTTAGGTCTTCTAAGATAGTCATGGGCTAGGGTATAGGATTTAGGTAGGATCCAAGATGGTCAAGCTAAGGCATAACCTAAAATTGGGCCTAAAGTACCACTTTTTTAACGGTTTTTTTGACTTTTGCGTTCGCTTCTTAAACCGAAGAACTCTAGTGTTTTAGGTCTGTTAATTTGCTTAGATCAACAGGGCAGTATACCTTGTTTATTTGAGTACACTTAGCTTCGCCGTTCTGAACGTTTTTTAAACTCATACAGCGTCTCCACGTTTAACCTTAAAACTCTCTACATATGCCTATCTCCATTGGTTCAAAAGCACCTGATTTCACTCTAAAAACAAAGACTTCTGAAGGCCTTGTTGATGTGACCTTAAGTGGTAACTTTGGTAAGAAAAATACGGTTATTTTATTTTTCCCATTGGCTTACACCAGTGTCTGTACATCTGAGATGTGTGATGTAACAGCAGGCCTAGGCGACTATACTAAACTCAATGCTGAAGTATATGCTATCAGCGTTGATAGTCCCTTTGCACAAGAGGCTTGGGCTAAGCAAAACGGCATTAAACTGACGTTATTATCAGATCTAAACAAGACCGTCACTCGTGCTTATGACGTTCTTTTCCCTATGTTAGCTGGAGTAGGTGATACGGCAGCTCGCGCAGCTTTCGTTGTTAATAAAGAAGGCGTTGTAACTTACGCTGAACAAACACCAACCCCTAAGGATTTACCTAACTTTAAAGCCATCGCAGCAGCTTTAGCTAAATAATCTTCATTTTCAGATATGAGTCTTCCTAATCCGTTTAATACCCGTTTGTCATTTTCGGCTAACGGTAAATCGCATTCCTATTATTCTTTACCTGCTCTTTCAAAAGCAGGCATGAATATTGAAAGACTACCGGTCTCAATTCGCATCGTATTAGAGTCATTGCTGCGTAATTGTGATGGTAAGCGAGTCAGTGAGGCTGCTATTAAAGCACTCGCTTCATGGAAAGCGAATGAAACGCGTACGGAAGAAATCCCATTCGTTGTTGCTCGTATCGTATTACAAGATTTTACCGGCGTTCCACTCTTGGTGGATTTAGCGGCTATGCGCTCAGCTGTTTCAACGCTTGGAAAAAATCCGAAGATTATTGAGCCACTCGTTCCTGTAGATTTAGTCGTCGACCACTCTGTTCAAGTTGACTACGCAGGCAGTCAAGAAGCGCTCAGTCGCAATCTAGAATTAGAATTCTCACGTAATCGTGAACGTTACCAATTCTTGAAGTGGGGTATGCAAGCTTTTGATACATTCAAAGTTGTACCTCCTGGAATCGGTATTGTTCACCAAGTTAATTTGGAATACCTCGCAAAAGGTATTTTAGCAGATTCAAGTGGTGCTTATTATCCAGACACTCTTGTTGGTACCGACTCACACACAACCATGATTAATGGTCTTGGTGTTGTAGGTTGGGGTGTAGGTGGTATTGAAGCTGAAGCAGGTATGTTAGGTCAGCCTGTTTACTTCTTAACTCCTGACGTCGTAGGTGTGCGTTTAACAGGTGCCTTAAAAGAAGGTGTTACCGCAACGGATTTAGCACTCACAGTTACTCAAGTTTTAAGAAAAGCAAAAGTTGTCGGTAAATTCGTAGAATTCTACGGTCCTGGTGCTGCTGCACTTCCTGTCGTTGACCGTGCTACGATTGCAAACATGGCTCCAGAATATGGTGCTACGATGGGATTTTTCCCAATCGATCAAGAGTGTTCCAATTACTTACGTGCTACAGGTCGCTCCGAAGAGCATATCGCTTTATTTGAAGCATATTATAAATCTCAAAACTTATGGGGTATCCCACAAGGTGGAGAAATCGACTACTCACAAGATCTTGCCTTAGATTTAAGTACGGTTGTTCCAAGTGTTGCTGGTCCTAAGCGTCCACAAGATCGTATTGAATTACCTAACTTAAAGCAGGAATTCGTCACCGCTTATTCACGTGGTGTAACAGAAAACGGTTTTGGTAAGACAGCTTCTGATTTACCAAAAACATTTACCGTTCCTTTTGCTGACAAGAGTCATGCAAAGCCAGCAAGTGGCGGTAGAGCAGATGGTGAAATCGCGAGTGGTAGCGTTTTAATTGCTGCTATTACCAGTTGCACCAATACCTCAAATCCTAGCGTTATGCTAGCGGCAGGTCTTCTTGCTAAGAAGGCTGTTGAAAAAGGTTTATTTGTTCAGTCGACCGTTAAGTCATCCTTGGCTCCAGGTAGCCGTGTGGTAACGGATTATCTCACTAAGACTGGTCTACAACCTTACCTCGATAAGCTTGGCTTCCAGACGGTTGGTTATGGTTGTACAACCTGTATCGGAAATTCAGGTCCTTTACATTCTGCTATTGAAGAGACGATTGTTAAAAACGATCTCGTTGCTGCAGCAGTACTCTCAGGTAACCGTAATTTCGAAGCGCGCGTACACCAAAACATTAAGGCTAACTTCTTAATGTCTCCTCCGTTAGTAGTCGCGTTTGCTATCGCAGGTCGTGTTGATATCGACTTGTCTAAAGAACCACTCGGACGTGATTCCCAAGGTAAGGATGTTTACTTAAAGGATATCTGGCCAAGCTTACAGGAAGTACGTGACCAATTACAGGCAGCGCTTCGTCCTGAAGTATTCCAGAAATTATATAAGGACTTTGCATCACAAAATCCAAAGTGGAATGAAATTCCTTCCTCAACGGGTAATGTCTACAGCTTTGATAAGAGTTCTACTTATATCCAAGAGCCTCCATTCTTTGATAAGTTTAGCCTCAAAGCTCCAGGTATCTCTGAAATCAAGGGTGGCCGAGCTCTCGGAATCTTTGGTGATTCAGTAACGACCGATCACATTTCTCCAGCAGGCGCGATTAAGAAGAGTTCTCCAGCAGGTAAATTCCTCTTAGAAAATGGCGTTTCCTTTGAAGACTTTAATTCTTACGGTTCACGCCGTGGTAATGATCGTATCATGACACGTGGTACATTCGCTAATGTGCGCATTAAGAATTTAATGCTTGGTGGTGAAGAAGGTGGTAATACGCTTTATGTATCAAAAACCGGTGCAGTAGAAAAATTAGCTATCTATGACGCATCGGTAAAATACAAAGCTGAAAATACACCTCTGTTTGTTTTCGCTGGTCAAGAATACGGTACAGGTTCCTCCCGTGACTGGGCTGCTAAGGGTACATCACTCTTAGGTGTTAAGGTTGTTGTAGCTCAAAGCTATGAACGTATTCACCGCTCTAACTTAGTTGGTATGGGTGTTCTACCGCTTCAATTTAAAGAAGGCACCTCAGCTCAAACACTTAAGTTAGATGGTACAGAAACGTATGATGTCGTTGGTTTAAATAGCGCTATTAAGCCACAGCAAGACATGACCCTTAAGGTAACCCGTAAAAACGGTGAAAGCTTTGATGTTCCCGTACGCTGCCGTATCGATACACCAATCGAAATCGATTACTATCAACACGGTGGTATCTTGCCATACGTCTTACGTCAGATCGTAGCTGCTAACTAAAAAGTACTAGCTAAACTATCACTTATTCGAAACAGAGCACCTCATGCTTACTCGCATGAGGGTTATCCTTTTTTATTCATGCCTGATACTGGTTCACAGTCCGTATATTTGGTTGATTGCGATACTGATCCTGTGCGCATAAAAATCTCGGGTAAGGCTAATTTTCAAAATAGTGCCTGCTTAAAGGACTTTTTCCAACATATGCTAGGTTTGGGGAAAGTCCGATTCGTTCTCGATTTTGAAAAGTGTGCTACGATGGATAGCACCTTTTTAGGTGTTCTTGCCGGAGCAGCGTTAGAAATTAAGCGGAAGTCTGCAGAGGGTAAGTTAATCCTCTTTAGGCTTGGTGACCGCAATTTGGAGCTAGTCCGTAGTCTTGGTCTTCACCGCTTGATGACGGTAGAATCAGGTGAATTACCTATTGCGTTATCTAGCTCTAGCCGTGCTTTAAGCTGTGAGGGTAAGTCTGACCTTGATAGTGCTAAGTTAGCTCTCGAAGCACATCAGAACTTAGTCAAAGCGGATGAATCTAACCTCGAAAAATTTCAAGATGTCTTAGTCTTCCTTAAGAACAAGGTGGACAAGAAGAGCTAATTTTTTTGATTTATTAAACCTATGGCAGACAAAACACAAATTAACCGCGAAAGTTTACCTGATAGTTCAGGTCACTTTGGTGTGTATGGTGGGGTGTATGTACCAGAGACATTAATGTCTGCCTTGAAGGAATTAGATGAAGCTTATCACGTTGCTTCAAAAGATCCGTCATTTCAAAAAGAGCTGCAGGAAACCTTAGCCGTATTTGCAGGACGTCCTACACCGCTTTACTATGCAGAGCGTCTGACAGAGCACTTTGGTGGAGCAAAAATATTTTTTAAGCGAGAGGACTTGCTCCACACGGGTGCGCATAAAATTAACAACGCAATTGGACAAGCGATCTTAGCTCGTAGAATGGGTAAGAAGCGTATTATTGCAGAAACGGGTGCTGGACAACATGGCGTTGCTACCGCTGCAGTGTGTGCAAAATTTGGATTAGAGTGCGTAGTTTACATGGGCGCAGTAGATATGGAGCGCCAGGCACTTAATGTTTTCAGAATGCGCTTAATGGGTGCAGAAGTGCGAGGCGTTGAAGCAGGTCAAAAGACGCTCAAAGAAGCCATTAACGAAGCGATGCGTGATTGGGTAACCAACGTGAGAACGACGCACTACATTTTAGGAACTGTTTATGGTTCTCACCCCTATCCAATGATGGTCAGAGAATTTCACCGCGTTATTGGTAAGGAAGCGAGAGAGCAATTTTTAGCTCGAGAAGGTCGTCTTCCAGATGAACTCGTTGCTTGTGTAGGTGGTGGTAGTAATGCAATGGGACTCTTTTTCGAATTCCTTCACGACACCTCGGTTAAAATGACCGGTGTAGAAGCAGGCGGACATGGTATTACTCGTGGTAATCATGCGGCTCGTTTTTCAGGTGGCCGCTTAGGCGTTCTTCAAGGCTGTAAGACATACATCTTACAAAATGAAGACGGACAAATTGAAGGTACGCATTCAGTTTCAGCTGGGTTAGACTATGCTGCAGTTGGACCTGAACATGCTTTCTACCGCGAGACTGGACGTATAGATTTTGACTATGCGACAGACGACGAAGTCTTAGCTGCATTTAAACTCTGCTCGAGTAAGGAAGGTATTATTCCAGCACTCGAAAGTAGTCATGCTCTCGCTTACGGATTTAAACGAGCTGCTGCATTATCCAAAGATAAAACGGTCCTAATTAATTTAAGTGGCCGTGGTGATAAGGATGTTCAGCAAGCAACGACTCTCATTAAGTAAGCGAGACTTGTACCTAAGCTTGCAAGCTGCGCATCGCTCTTATTGTATTGTTCTATGCGAAGTATGACCGGCTACGGCAGCTCATCAGCTGCATTGGAAGATTTAGCATTTACCGTGAACGTAAGTTCAGTAAATCGTAAATCGCTCGATTTAACGGTATCCTTGCCTGATGAGTGGGAAGTACTTGAGATCGAAGTTGCGGAACTGGTGCGTAAAGTGATTGCACGTGGTAAAGTGCATCTCGCCATTGAAGTGACGAGTAAGAAATCGGCTGAAAACGAAGCCTGGGATGAGGATCAAATTAATGTTTCCTTAGATAGGCTTTCAGCTTTGGCGGAAGCTCAAGGGATAGCTTTTAATCCAAGTGCTGACTTACTGTGGCAGATTGCGAATTCAAAACGTAAAGAGCTTACACTTCCTGCTGCCGATTTAATTAAACCGATGCTTTTAGAAGCGGTTGATACGGCGCTTAATTCATTGGTCATTATGCGGGAAAAAGAAGGGGAGGCTTTACTGGTAGATTTTATTACTCGTGTAGCACTACTTCGCCGCCTTGTGGATTCGGTGGCTCTGCGTGCACCGTTAGTTGCACCCAATTACCGCGAGCAACTGCTAAAACGCTTACGCGAAGCGAATCTTGATCTCGATGTTAGCGATGAGCGTGTACTTAAAGAAGTGGCACTGTTTGCAGACCGGTGTGATATCACGGAAGAAATTACCCGGTTTAAGTCACATATAGAGCAATTTACTCAGCTCATTAAATCAGACTTAGAAATTGGCCGTAAGGCAGAATTTATTCTCCAAGAGATGGGGCGCGAAGTGCACACGATGGGTAGTAAGGCAAATGACCTTGAAATTGCTAAGCAGGTGATCGAATTAAAAAACGAACTCGAACGCGTAAAAGAGCAAATCGCTAACGTCGAGTAAGTACTCAGTCTTGTTTTTTAAACGATTCGATTAAATAAAGCAGTACTCCAATGCAGATCCCTGAGTCTGCGATATTGAAAGTAGGATAGATATAATTACCAAAGTGCAGGTCGATAAAATCGACAACATACCCATGGATTAATCGGTCGGTTAAGTTACCTAAAATACCTCCGCACAGTAAGCCGAAGCAGACTTGGGTATAAATAGCATTAAGACCAATCGCTTTACGCCAGATATAGATTGCGACGAGTGCAATTAGTGCGACTACAGCTAAAGGTACACTATTGCCATGAAACATACTCCATGCAGCTCCTGTATTACCTACGTGTACAAAATTAAAAAAACCAGAGATAACGACTATCGCACCGTTTTCTTCCCCGTAGGTAGGGTAGCTTAGTTTGGATTCAATCCAGTGTTTTGAAAGCTGATCACTTAAATAAATGAGGACAGCTAAAAGCCAAAACCACCGGTACTGAGCGAGTGCCGATGGTTTTTTGGAAACAGAGCCTGAACTTTCCGCTCTTACTTCGCTCACTCGTCTCCTCCGGAATCCTCCGTGAGCATACTGCCACCTTCTTCACCCATTTCACCGAAGAGTCCAGGTTGCGTGCGTGCACGGTAATGGTTCTTTTCGATGTTCTTTTTTGCTTCAGCGCAGTGGCGTGTAAAAGGAACAGCCATTAAACGATCCTTTGGAATTGGTTTTCCTGTGGTTTCGCAAATGCCGTAGGTGCCGTCATGAATACGTTTAATTGCAGCGTCAATTTCAGTGAGTGCTTCTTGTTCACTCGAAACTAAACTTAAAACGAAATCGCGGTCGAAGGTATTTAAACCACCATCTGACATGTTTTGTCCGTAAGCGGATAAATCACCAGAGTCTTCCTTAGCTGAACGCTTAAGCGATTCCTCTGAGTGTAGTTCGATATCTTCCGTGAGCTTCTTACGCATATCAATGAGTAGGCGATAGAACTTACGGTATTTTTCAGGAACTTCTTCCTCAGGTTTAAATTCAGCAGGCTTAGCTTGTTTCTTAGGATTAAATCCTAGGATGTCTGCTAGGGATGCTGCTTGTACAAAGCTAGGTTTACTTTGTTTTTCTAACAGTTCTTGGATTTTTGCCTGAGATGGCTTTGTCGTAACTTTCTCTGTTTTAACTTCTGGTGATGCTTCTTCTTTCGAGAAATTACTAAGAGCAATGGCTCTGACTTCTTCGAGTGTATAAGCGATTGGTTTTAGCGCTGCTTTACGTGCTAAAATACTTTCTCTTAATGCATTTTTCTTCGAAGGTTGATCTTCTGTTGGCTTAGTTACCTTTTCTATTGGTACAACGATAGCAGGTGCTTTAGCCCCTTTGGTAGGTGCTTTTGAAGCTGGAGTAGGTGCTGGCTTAACGGGTGTAGCTGCCTTTGCAGGTGCAGGTTTAGCAGGTGTTTTAGCAGCTACTTTAGCGGGAGCTGCCTTTGTAGGTGCAGCTGCTTTAGCAGGCGTGCTGTGTTTAGCCTCGTTTTTAGTGTGAGCAGGAGCTGGTTTAGCAGCTACTTTTGCTTTAGGCTTTGATGTAGATTTGTTCGACACGGTCGTTTTTGGTTTTTCTTTTTTTGCCATGGGGAGCTTTGGGCTAATGAACCAAGAAAGTAAGTGAAAGTGATATTAAGGGGAGTTTATGAAGTTAAGGCTTCATTGCAACGAGGACATATATCCCCGTGAGGTGTTGTTTCGAGTTTAGGTAGCCATCTCCAGCAGCGTGGGCAGCGTACATAGCCTAGCTCTTGGGAGTGGCGAGGTTCTATGATTGGAGTTGTGCTAGAGCTATCTGTTTTTTGAGTTAGCTCTACTTGTGAAACAATAAAGAGTTCAGAGAGTAGCTGCTTATGCTTGCTTAGGGCCTGGTACGCTTGATCACTTGATCCTGTTTGAATCGTAAGAGAAGCGTCTAAGGCTTTACCTAATTTGCCAGCTGCACGCATTGGTTCGATCTTCGCATTAACCTCGGTGCGCACTTTGAGGAGTGCTGCCATTTCTGACTCTAACTCTGCGTTGTTCCAGGCTTTATCAGCTACTGGCCAATCTTGCTGATGGATAGAGTCGTCAGAAAATTCCTTACCGGTTGTTGCAAAGGCCCATGCTTCATCCGTTGTGAATGGGATGACTGGAGCAAGTAAGCGAATCAGCGTATTAAAGATATGATGAATGACCGTTTGTGAGGAACGTCTCAGTGCGCTATGTGTTCCTAACGTGTACATCCTATCTTTTAAGATGTCGTGGTAAGTAGCAGAGAGTGTAACTACGCAGAACTGATTACATAGCTGATAGACACGGTGAAATTCGTATTGCTCGTAGGCTTCTGTGCATTGACGAATCAGTTCACTGGTTTGGTGAAGAGCCCAGCGATCAATGGTATCTAATTTTTCGTAGGGCAGGGCATCCTTCGAGGCATTAAAATCAAAGAGATTAGCCATCTGGAAGCGAAGTGTGTTTCTGAGTAAGCGGTAGGTTTCGCCTACGTGGGAAAGAATTTCTTTCGAGATAGGAATGTCATCTCTAAAATCTTGAGACGCGATCCACAGACGAATCACATCAGCACCATGCTCAGCAATGTAAGCGTCGCTTGTTTGCGGTTTTTCGTAAGTAGAACTTTTCGAAATTTTCTTACGTTCTTCATCCGTAATAAAGCCGTGCGTAAGTACGGCTTTATAAGGAGCTTTCGAGCGAGATATGACGCTTGTCCAAAGTGAGGACTGGAACCAACCACGGTGTTGATCGCTACCTTCTAAGTAAAGATCTGCAGGCCAGTGGGTGCCGCCTTGGCCTTTCGCAAGTACAGCAGCATGGGAAGATCCGGAGTCGATCCATACATCTAGGGTATCACGGCCACAATTTAGTGCATCCTTACTTGGCCACTCTTTTGGAAGGGTAACACCTTCTAAAATCGAAGAGGCTGAAGTGGCATACCATAAATTGGAACCTGCTTTTTCAATTTTATCTGCAATCGCACGGATGACTGTGTGATCGAGGAAAGCGTTTTTCTTTTCATCATAAAACGCTGGGATAGGAACTCCCCAGGATCTTTGACGACTGATACACCAATCAGGGCGTGATTCTACGGCACCGCGGATACGTGCTTTACCCCAGGTTGGAATCCACTGTACGTGCTCAATAGATTCGAGTGCTTGTCCACGTGCAGATTTCTTTTCAAACGCTGCATTCTCTTTATCTAGAGAGACAAACCACTGATCAACGGCTCTAAAAATAATCGGTGTTTTTGAGCGCCAGCAGTGAGGATAGCTGTGTGTGTAGCGCTGTTTTGCAACAAGTGCTTCTGCTTGATCGAGTTTACGAAGGATAGCGATATTGGCTTGAGAGGTTTTTTTCTTCTCGAGGTCTTCAACGCTTTCTAAGCAGGAGATACCGATCAAGTCTTGAGGAACTTTTCCGTCATCTACGTAGCAACCATTATCACCAACAGGACAATAAATTTCTAAACCATACTTAAGTCCTGTAATGTAATCATCCATACCGTGACCAGGTGCCGTGTGAACAGCTCCAGTACCGGTTTCAGTTGTTACATAGTCTGCTAAAACAACAATCGAATCGCGGTCGATGATTGGATGTTTCGCTTTGAGGCCTTCTAAACTTTTTCCTTCAACTTCGATCCCGCGAACGAGCGGTCCCCGTTTTGATTCAGGGGTTTGTCCATCGATGAGTGGTTCAATTGCTGAAATACGTTCTGTCGCAACGATCCAGTTTTCTTCTTTACCTAAGGTTGGTGAAACAACGCAGTACTTTAGGTCAGGGTGCAGTGCGATCGCTAGATTTGCAGGAATTGTCCAAGGAGTCGTTGTCCAAATAATTAAGCTTAGTGGCTTATTAGTTGGTAAATTAAACTTCTTCGCTTCTGATTCAGGAATAGGGAATTTAACCCAGATTGAAGGGGAGATATGCTCCTTGTATTCAATTTCAGCTTCAGCTAAGGCTGTTTCAAAGGGGATAGACCAGTAAACAGGCTTTTTACTGCGATAAACGAGTTTTCTTTCTACGAATGAGGCAAAGGTCCTTAAAATATCTGCTTCATAGGCAGGGGCCTTCGTTTTGTACTCATTTTTCCAATCGGCTAAGACGCCTAAGCGCTTAAATTGCTTTGTTTGGGTAGCGATCCAGCCTTCGGAAAAGGTATCGCAGTGTTCCCTGAGTTGCGCAGTCGTGACCTCGATTTTTTTCTGCTGAAATTCACGAGTAACTTTTTGCTCAATCGGTAGACCGTGGCAGTCCCATCCTGGAACGTAAGGTGTTCTGAACCCACGCATCGATTTGTAGCGTAAGATCATGTCCTTCAACGTTTTATTTAAAGCGGTACCTATGTGTACATCACCGTTAGTGAAGGGAGGACCATCGTGAAGAACGAACGTAGGTGCTTTTTGAGCCTGGCGTTTAGCCTGGATTGAGTCGTATAGGCCGATTTTGGCCCAATGTTCCACCCGGGCTGGTTCCCTTTGAGCGAGTCCTGCTCGCATCGGAAAATCGGTCTTAGGTAGCTGTAGTGTATCTTTCAGTTCGTTCGCCATACCGGAGAAAAGGTGGGCAGGCTAAATTGTCTGCAGGGTGAGTCAAGGGGTAAGGACGATTCTCAGTTATTTGAGCTGCGATTGTACTTTTTGAGCCAGTTTAAAGCCAGACTGGATGCAATCTGGGACGGATATACCGTCTCGCAACTGGCCACCCACAAAAAACCCTGGATAATCGGCTTCTGTAGACGAAATAGCGTCCCGTATAGCCTCATAGCCTAGGTTGTACTGTGCTATCGCTTTAGGCCAGGCGGTATGCCGAATAAAAAGAGGGGCTTCTGTTATTTGAAGAAGTTCACGCAACTCTGGCATAACTTTATCCAGGATCACTTCTGTAGGTTTTAGGGCTAAGTCCGAATTTAAGGAACCACCTACCATAACCGTAAGTGCTGCGCAGTCCTTAGGGGCACGTCCTTCAAATAAACTTGAGGAAAATAAAATACCTAAGGCGTTTTTCTTTTCATTCGAAGGAATTAAAGCACCAAATCCATCTAGCGGATGTTTAATGGCGCTACGATTAAATCCAAGAAACAGGGAGCTGACTGCCGGATGTTTAATGGTACTTAAAACGGCTAACGGCTTTTTATCTAATGCAGTAAAGTTAAGTGCACTCAGTGCTGATGCAGGGAGAGCGGAAATAATGAAATCAAAGTTTTCCGTTTTTTCTAAACCAGCTTGTGTGTAGGTTAAACTCCACGATGTATCACGTGAAATACGAATGACGGAGGCTTCGACTTCAATACTCCCTGAGGGTAGTTTAGCAGCTAGTGTGTGTGGTAGAGTATAAAGACCTGATTTAAACGAGATCAGTTTAGCGACTGTTTTTTTTCCTTCTTTTTTCTTTCCCGATCGAATCATTCCTCGGATGAGAGAGCCTGTTTCTTTTTCGAATTCTAAAAGCTTTGGGAAGGCATGCGTTACAGAAAGTAATTCTGGGTCACCTGCATAGATGCCACTGATGAGCGGCTGAACGGCTTGATCTAGGATTTCACTTCCAAAGTGGTCGCGTACAAACGTCGCCAAACTGACATCACCGGTACGATTTTTTTTCTTAAATAATAATTCTTTAAAAATACGAAATTTAGCTGAGGCGCTAAAGAGTGAGGTCTTAAAAAATGAACCTGGTCCCATCGGAACGGCTTCAAGCTTACTTCTTTTTACAAGGAAGCGTTTTTTTGCCGTAGTACTTGCTTCAATTCTTTCGGAGTTAAGTCCTAGCTCTTCAATGAGCGCTTTTAATTCGGGGGTCTCCTGGAGGGAATTAGGACCTTTCTCGATTAGCCAGCCTTGAGCTATTTCTGTTTTGATAGATCCACCTATTGAAGACTCTTTCTCAAAGACTCTTACGACATGGCCTTCCTGGCTTAACCTGTAAGCAGCACTTAACCCAGTAATACCACCACCTAGAATTGCGATTTTTTTAGCAGGACTAGCCATGGTTGTTAGTTTACAAAAGACGGTGGATTTTTACTACGCATCCCCTGCGTAATACTTCTTACATTTTTAACTCCAGTTTACAACAGTATCAACGAGCGACTGCATACATTCAATTTTTGCCTCTGGCATAATGCCATGACCTAAGTTGAAAATATGACCTGGAGCTCCGCGCATGGATTCTAGTAAACGTTTTGCTTCGTGGCTTACAATCTGAGGGGTAGTATTGAGTAAAACTGGATCAAGATTTCCTTGAACAGCTATTGGTCCAAGTGATCCGCGAGAAGCATTAGCCTGCGTGTAGGTTGCGCGAAGATCAGCAGTCCAGTCCACACTAATTGCACGAACGCCGTGTTTTGCTTGAGCACTGACTTGAGGGTTAGTTCCTTTTGCGTAGAGAATGATTGGAAAATCAGCAGGCAGAGCTTGGATAATTTTTCTTATCCATTTAAGGGATGCCTCTTCGTAATCATTACCTGCTATGATACCACCCCATGAATCAAAGATTTGAATAGCATCTGCTCCGCTTTCGATCTGCATCTTGAAATAAGTAATCAGTGCATCACTTAAGCGCTCAAGTAAGAGGTCAAATGTTTTACGATCTGAGTAAAAAAGAGATTTGATACGAGAAAACTCATCGGAACTTCCACCTTCAACCATGTAGGTTGCAAGTGTCCAAGGTGAGCCACCAAAGCCAAGTAAGGCATGCTTACCATTAAGTTCTTTTTTTAATAATTTTAGGGTATCTGAAACATAACGTAATTTTTCAGGAACCTCTGCCGCTGAACCTAAGGCTTCAATTTGGCTGCGTGAATCAATTCTAAAATCCATACCAATACCACCTTCGTCACGGAATTTGTAGCCCTGACCTAATGCTTCCGGAATAACTAAGATATCAGAAAATAAAATGGCGGCATCTAAGGCAAAACGTCTTAAGGGTTGAAGGGTTACTTCGAGTGCAAGCTCGGGCGTTTTAACCATCGTTAAAAAGCTATGCTTTGCTTTGAGCTCACGGTATTCAGGCAAATATCTGCCAGCTTGACGCATAACCCATAGTGGTGGCCGATTCAGTGGCTTGCACTGGCATGCAGATAAGAAGCGTTCGCGGGATGTCATGATGAATGAGTAATGGCGTCTAAGCGCACTAACTCTGACAAACTTAACTTACGAAAGCCAGTCTCTAGGTTTTAAAAATTCAGTAATCAGTTTTTCTTCTTCACTCCCTGCCTCTGGCTTAAAGTTGTAGTCCCAGCGTACGAGAGGAGGTAGGCTCATTAAGATAGATTCGGTTCTGCCTCCACTTTGTAATCCGAAATGCGTGCCTCTGTCCCATACGAGATTGAATTCGACATACCGACCACGTCTATAGAGCTGATGTTGCCTTTGCTTATCCGTATAAGGGGTGTTCTTTCGTTTTTCTACAATAGGCTGGTAGGCTTTGATGTAATGATCGCCCACGCTTTGCATAAGCTCAAAGCTTCGCTTAAAGCCGAGCTGATTAAAATCGTCGAAAAATAATCCGCCCACACCGCGAGCCTCCTGCCTGTGTTTTAGATAAAAGTAATCATCACAATTCTTTTTAAATGTCGGATATAAACTCGGATCAATCGCAGTTACAGCATGCTTAGCTGTCTTATGCCAATGCACACAGTCTTCGGTGAAACCGTAGTACGGGGTTAGATCAAAGCCGCCTCCAAACCAAAACGTTGATTCTTCATTTTTAGAAGGATCAGGTTTAGTCATGAAAAACCGAACGTTAGCATGACTCGTCGGTACGTAAGGATTTAAAGGATGGATGACTAAAGAGACGCCAAGCGCCTCCCATGCCTTACCTGCGAGATGTGGCCGATGTGCCGTTGCAGATGCAGGCAAATTGGTGCCGCTTACATGAGAAAAAGCTACGCCTGCTTTTTCAAAGACAGCGCCACCTTCTAAGATGCGAGTTCTTCCGCCACCACCTTCTGGTCGTATCCAGGAATCCTCTTTAAAGTGAGTACGGGTTTCTTCGGCCTCTAGTCCTTTACAAATAGAATCCTGCAGTGCGAGTAAGTAGTTTTTTACCTCGGGTAGTGAAACGGACATAAATTAATCTAAGGAGTGGTTTACGCTACGTTGCTGCTTTGCAGTTTCAATGAGCTTACTTAAAACGCCGTGAGTAGGACTAAAGATAACGGAAATAATAAAAATTGCACCTAGGCAAAGTACGATACACGCACCACTTGCTATTCCCGTGTAGTAGCTAATTAAGATTCCTGAAAATGAACTAATCAGTGCGAGCGTACAGGCAGTGAGAAGTAATTTAAGGAATGTTTCACACCACAAATAAGCGGTGACTGCTGGAAGGAGGAAAAGACCTAGCGAGAGAACGACTCCCATCGTTTGCATACCAGCAACTAAATTAAGGACTGTTAAGATTAACAAAAGAGCATGAATAAAACCACCTTTGCCTCCGGTTGCTCGGTGAAATAAAGGATCGAAGGTTTCAAGCAGAATGCCTCGGCGGGCGACGATGAATACAGCGACCGTAAGGGCGGAAACACTGAGTGAAAGTTTTATGTCACTGGGGCTCACAGAGAGAATACTGCCAAAAAGAAAATTTTCTAAATTTATTCTTACAGGCAGGCGGCTTAAGAGTGCTACACCAGCTCCAAAGAAGACAATAAAGAGAGAACCAAAGGCAGCATCTTCTTTAACTTTAGTAAGACGGCTTAAAGCAGCACTTCCAAGTGCAGTAAGAAGACCAGCAATCAGTGCTCCGATAAATAAGGCAACTGGACTTGGTCCAAAGATAAGCCAGGCAATGGCCATACCGGGAAGCACAGAGTGAGAAAGGGCGTCACCCATTAAGGAAAGTCGTCTGAGAACGAGAATAGAACCTAAAAGCCCACCACTGATACTTAACAGTAATGCAGAGACTAAACCTCGCTGCATAAAGCCATAACTAAAAGGAGAAATAAAAAGTTCTTTAAGTGTCATGGCTTAGGAAGGGAAGGATGCACTTCGGGCATGCTTAAGGGGATCAGTCTCAAGAAGGCGCGGTGTTTTGTAGGCAGATTCAATATTTGCCTCTGTAAGAACAGATAAAATGGGTCCACTCGCGATAAGTTTATTTGCGAGGAGAATACCACGACCAAAAGCTTTTTTAGCTAAATCAAAATCATGGACGGCAGCTAGCACGGTTCTTCCTTGTACTTCCCAGGAGCGTAAAATGTGAGCGAGTTCTTCCGTAGCGGTTGCATCAAGACCAGTGAACGGCTCATCTAAAAGAAAGATATCAGCACCTTGAGCTAAAGCGCGTGCTAAAAAAACTCTCTGCTGTTGTCCTGCGGATAGTTGGCTAATCGGACGATCAGCAAGGGACATAATGCCAAGCTCATCGAGTGCATGATTTACTGCGTTATGATCTGAGGCTTGAAACTTCTGCCAAGGTTTAAGCCGTGGGTATCTGCCTTGCTCAACAACGCGGCGTACCGTGATAGGAAAATCCCAGTCGATCGTTTGACGCTGAGGTAAATAAGCTAAACGTGGAAGCGCATGCTCTAAGTGTTTATCACCAATACGAATTTCTCCGTGGGATAAAGGTAACCAACCTAAGCATGCTTTTAAAAAGGTACTTTTACCTGCTCCATTAGGACCTAAAATAGCATTGATGCTACCACAGGGAATATCCAAGGAGAGATCTCTGAGTGCTGTGTGAGCACCATAGCGCACACCGACCTCTCTAAAACGGATAATATTATGGGCATCACTCACAGGCTTATAGCTTAAGGAACTGTGAAATGAATGGAAGGCCCATCTTGGCTGCTTTTAGGTGTACCCGGAGCGGAATTTTGAGGAAACGCATCTGGTCGGGTAGGTTGCGTTGGTGTGCTAGGCGTACCTATAGGGGGAACAACTAAAGGATGGGTGCTGAAGCCGCGTTCGATCAGTTGAGCGATCTTTAAGTCACGACTTCTTGAGTCAGGACTATCCATCATAACAGCAATAATACGCCGATCACCCCGTTTAGCTGTTGCGGTAAGACAAAAGCCTGCTCCATCGGTAAAACCTGTTTTAAGACCGTCAACTCCTTCGATATGTCCAAGGAGATGATTGTGATTTGTCATCATGACTGGAGGGAAACGTTTTCCTGCTCCAAAGGGACGCTGTTTAACTGACGTATATTTTAGAATATCTGTTTGTGTAACCAGATACCTCGCTAAAAGAGCAAAATCACGAGGGGTCGTGAGATCGCCTTCAGAAACACGGTGGCTCGCTACAGGAAAGCCGTTTGGTGTTTGAAATACCGTATGATTCATTCCGAGTGAGCGGGCTTTAGCGTTCATCCAAGATACGAAGAGAGGTACAGATCCAGCGGAACAGCGAGCAACCATGTAAGCGGCATCATTTGCCGACTGTAGCATCATGGCGTAAAATAATTCTTCTAAAGTAAAACTTTCCCCTGACTTTAACCAAACACTCGTGCTATGGCGTACAGCTCCTACTTTTTCATCCGCTCTCGTTGCAGTTAAAACTGTATCTAATTTTAAATTACCTGATTTTATGCGGTCATAAGCTACGGCATAGGTCATGAGTTTAGTCATGCTAGCTGGTGGGCTTACTTCATCTGCGTTATCTTCAAAAAGTACTTTGCCGGTGTTTGCATCCAAAACAATAGCACCCTTATAAGCACCACGTGCTTGACCTTTAGGTGCTGAAAAAAGTACGGGTGTAAGCAGTAAAGATATAACGAATAAACTTAAAAAACGCATCTTCTTTAGACTTAGGTTTTAGGAGGTAATTCGTGAAGTGTAAGGGTAGGGTTCTTCTCAATAAAATAGCGCATAGTCCATTCGTTCGGGAAGAAAATAACGGTTTGGCCAAATTTATCGGTACCAAAGCTTACGCCAGAGGCCACAATAAAATTGCGGGTGTCTTCTGCTGAAATCTGAGGTGTTATCCAGCGCATCACGGTCCAAGGCGTTGGATCAAGACGAGAGGCCGCGTTGTACTCGCTTTGTAAACGGTACTGCACGACTTCAAATTGCAGAGGTCCAACTGCAGCAAGCAGGTTAGAGCCTGCGGGAGCTGCACGAGCGGAAAACGATTGAACAACACCTTCTTGTAGGAGCTGCTCTAAACCAGCTCTAAACTTTTTAGCGTCAGCTGGTGTTGGGTTACTGATGTAAGTGAAAACTTCAGGAGCAAATAATGGAATTTCGTTAAATAAGATATTACGATCAGTCGTGAGCGTATCTCCTATACCA
>Ga0208381_1000004_pt1 | contig 134694 bp, 179 predicted proteins | sample CryBogCBE13Jul09_FD_184572 | JGI IMG/M metagenome (GOLD analysis project Ga0208381, IMG submission 184572) | Freshwater microbial communities from Crystal Bog, Wisconsin, USA - CBE13Jul09 (SPAdes) (version 2) | ecosystem: Environmental > Aquatic > Freshwater > Lake | place: Crystal Bog...
TGATGACCAATAGCATGGGAGAGAGTATTTCTAGTATCTAGATCCGCCAATGACTGGAACTCTTTAGATACGCCCTTAGTACGTTGTTTATTAATAAAAGTACGTTGTTTATTAATAAAATCAGCTAAGCTAGCTTCTTTACTATATCTAAGGTTCCAATTCATATTAATCTATGTGCTCGTGGTCTGGTACTTCTTCAAGTGCCGGGGCACCCGCCCAAGGGCCAGTATCAATACTACCATCCGGATTAGCTCTGTGTATACCATCTCTATGAAAAGCGTGCATAGACATTTCTGGTCCAAACATACTTACACTTTGTTCAATAAGTTTAGCTACTTTGTCACGTTGGCCAATATAATCACCTTGAATATCAAAAACATCTGGATGACTTGCGAGGAAGTGGGTGGCTAGTCCAACATGGTCATGTTCTGGAATACCAAGGACTAACTTACCATGGGCATATCTAGAATTAAAAGTTCTTTTCATACAACTTCACTATAAGTTCCAGCAAGCTTTACATTAAAACCACCTAGTGCTGAAAAACCCAAAAATTTTTTTCAAGCTTTTTTTTACCCCCCCACCGATAGAGAGAGAATACCGTTTTTATAGTATAACAACTTGTAGGCTATCAAAACCCAGTAGTTCTGGAAGACCCTAAAATTTTGTTCCAGCTAGAAAGCTAGCCTTGGCCACTGGCCATGAGCCCCATGAACATTATGAGGAACTTTTGATGTTGCTGGCCATATGCCATGTTATGTCGTGGTGATAATTATGTGTTATCGGCCATAAAAACATTGTATGTTACACCCAAGCACCACACATGTTTAACCACATTTGTGATTGTTTTGGCCATGTGCAATGTTGTGTGGTCGGGATGATTATGTCATCATGGCAATAAACAAATAAATCCAATAGACACAATGTTTGTTGGTCGTTCCGGAAGGGATGTAACATGTTAGTGGAGTCAGACATGACACAGACAGTAGAAAAAGCAGATATTGACATTGCAGCATTAGTTGCAGCGGGCACAGCACAAAAGGCACGTAGTCGTGGTGGTAGCGGAGTATCAAGTCGCACATCACAAGTGAAACTTTTGGGTTATGACGGATTAAAGTTCATACAAGACAGTGTGAGAAAGGATCCAGTCAAAGCACGTAATTTGGCAGTTATCGGGTCGGAGTGGTTTCGTAAAGAAACAGTAGATTTGGTGTTGTCAAAGAAAGCAGAGTCAGCAAAGACATTTAGTAAGGTTATCGTTACGGACATGGATTTGAAGTTCGGGGACGAAATTGTACGTTTGTCAGACATTTTGGCGGTTGCGGAGTCGGACGAGCAAGTTCAGCAGTTGTTGAACGTTGCGGTTTTTGGTGAAGTTTACATTACAAACGAGCACTTTGCATGTGAGTGGCCATTAGGCGAAGCAGTCAAAAGTTTTGAGGGTGATCCAAAGGCAACGGAGTTAGCACCGATTTTGGCACCATGGTCATTGTTGATTGATGCATTGAGTCAATACGCAGACAAGCAGTAAGCAGTAAACAAATTAGGGCCTTCATCCATACAATTATGTGTGGGTGAGGGCCTTTTTTTGTAGGGTCATTCATTTGACATACAGCAGATACAAGTAAGAGAAAAGAACCGTATAGACGTCATTATAGGGGCGTTATACGGGAGAATATATGGTGGTAGTCATATGGAAAGAGAGGGAACTAAGCACCTCCTTTCAATAGTATACCATAAATACATTAGTCCATGCTTGTAGTATGGAGAGTGTAAGACATATATTTTGATGTTTGTATTAGCTTTATAGACGTGTGGTGTAAGTGGTAGCATTAGAGTAGAGATAAGATAAGTAAGACAAATTTCCTTTCGTTTCATCGGTTGTTTCCATTGTCTTTTTATCTTGTCGCTGGTATTGGTTCGAATCCAATCACGTCTTCTAGTTGTATATATGTAAGAGAAAGGAGGCAGTCATGCCGGAAGAAACAGAAAAAGAAATAGTTGTTACATTTTCCAAGAAGCAGATAGATACTTTGATAACTATTATTGCAATTGCGGGGATGTCAATGACGGAGCAGTTTGAAAAGTATCACAAAGATCCAGATTTTATTGAGGCATTAGAAAACTTAGCAGAACTTGGTATTAAGTTAAGTATTGCAGAAGACGTAGAATTTACGTCTTAAGTAAGTTTTATAATTAGATCTTAGATCTATGGCTAGCGCGCTCGAAAAAGCATGGACGCGTGGCCCCTTTTTTATTGCACTGATTAGAGTCGTGCAATGAGTACACATAAAATTAGAGTTCTCCTTAAGAACTAACGTATCACTACGGATCTACTTGGTTGTCTAGTCCAGATATGTGTTTTATGTGTATTCATTGGGCGATTTTGCCCAGAACTGACTATAAAGGAGATAAATATGTCAGAGTTAAAGTTAAAAGCACATTGGTATCAGAATCAAGCATTTGATGGTGACAAAAGTGAGTGGATTTTAGAAGACTCATGGGGTTCATACATGCAACTTTCAGAAGAAGTAGAAGGAGTTGATGTTTCAATGAACTATGCAGAAATTGACCAACTTAATGATGGTTGGTTTCATGCAGAAGTTGGTGACTGCGGTATGTACGGTGGTCCAAAGCATGAAGGTCTTGCCAAAACATTAGAAGATGCTATGGAACTTGCTAACTCAATGTTTTCACACATGGTTGGTTTTCCAATAGTAGAATCCAAGTTGGGCACCATTGATGGTGGTGATTTGTAAGATGAGATACCGTATAGTTGATTATACTAGTTGTCGTGGTGACTTTTCTGTTGATGGTGATGAAATTATTGAAAGTTCACCAGATATTAGCGAAGTTGCAAAGGATCTATTGAAAGATAGATTCCAAGAAATGTACAACAATTACGAAGGGAGTGATGCAAGAGATGGTTATCTTAAGTATTGTTGTGAGTTTTATTCAGCAGATCCAATGAATGATAGTGTTTGGTTCTTGGGTAATGGAGAAGAACAGTCACGTTTTCTTATTTCAGAAGAAAGTGAGTTTTTTAGTTACAAGTTCCCAGAAACTAGAGTATTCAGTTGGCCTGATGATGGTATTTTTGAATTGTATGAAAATACCGACTGGGGTAATCCAGTTCACAGTTTTGAGACATTAACCGGTTTAGATCCGTACAAAGTAGGTTGGGACAATTTTGATTGTGCTCAAGTATTGATAGAATCCGGAATTATTAAAGAGACAGTTTAAGTAAAGATTTGTAACATCTGAGGTGATTCAAGCAGAAATGTTTGAGTCACCGATTGGTAGTACAAACAAAGGAGGTAAAGTGGTAAAGATTAGTAAGTTAAAAGAACTAGACAAACTTATAGTAAGTAACTTTATTTTGAAACCATTGGTAGAGAAAGAAGTTGTCTACATTTGTGCTAAGTCATGGGCTATTCACACAAAGGTGCGATAATCCATGGATGACATAGTAAGTTTGTATGACGAGTCAGATGGTCAATTGGAAGAGATTGTTTCTGCCAGAATTGACCAGATTGGTTCAGGCATAGTTGTTGTTATGCAATTTCTAGAGACATTAGCAGATAACGGGGAAGTTCTCCCGGAAGGTATGTATCACTTTCTATGGACAAAGTTAGAGAAAATAAAAGCAGTACAGACAAAGGAGGTAAGTCATGAGGATGACTTATGAGCAATACAAAGTAGAAGCATGGGATGGTCCAGAATCTTACGGAGATGCGGCAATTACTTGTGCAGGTTGTGGGGAAATCATTAACGCAGAGTCAATGGTTCCTCCATGCCACCCAACAGGGTATGCAGAAGCAAGCGGACACGGTGGTTATGACTGGATGGTTCTTAATTGTGTTCCAGAAAAGGATGGTGAGTTTTGTAATTGGGGTGGCTCAATGCAAGATATTGAACCGCTTCTTGTTCACAATCAGTGCCTCAAGAGTCCATTTCTTGTAGAAGTGACAGCAGAAACATTGTAAGTTTTAGTATTCCGGAATGGTTGTAGAGAAGTTCGATTCTTCTCCCGGAAACCATGCAGTATTCATTATTGCAGTAGTAAGAGAGGAAAAATGAAACAATTAGAAAGAACACCTTGGATTGAGGTTGTTTCTGAAAAGTCAGAAGAAGTGACACTTAAGGCTGTTTGCACAAAGTGTTCAACACTTCATTCTTTTTCAGTTTCAACAGATAATTTTGGGCAATGGAACGCTGGTTCTATGGTTCAAGATGCTTTCCCAGATCTTGATAAAAGTTTGAGAGAATTGTTTATCTCTGGCATTTGTAATGGATGTTGGAGTAACCTATTCGGCAACTTTGTAAAAGAAGCAATTGAGAAGTAAATAATAAAAAGAGAGGAAGTAAAATGCAAGACAGTCCATTTGAAAGCAATTTTCAAGAAGGCAAAGGAGTTCGGGGATCTTTAGAAGAAATCCTGGATATTTTGCATGAGAATGATGTTGATGAGAACACACTTATTCAAGTTACTTTGCCGTCAATTCTTTGGTTTGACACCATGCAAGCATGTGCGGTCGCTGGAGGAATGCTCTTGGAAGTTTCCAAGACGTATGACGAAGATAGTGAAGAATTTGACCAATGTGTTTCAGGTGTTGAAAGAACACAGACAATTTACAATGAAGTTTATGACTCATTGGTTCGTCTTGCAAAGCAAGAAGTTAAATAGTCGAAACGCCTTCGGGCGTCTATGGGAGTTGATTGTCCCATACTGAAGAGACAAATCAAAAAAGGGAAGGAGTTTGGTAAGTGACTTTAGTTTATTCACTTATTGACAAACTTCAGGGTTTTACAAGCAGTTTTTATTGTAAAGAATGTGCTATGAGTTCAATGTATTTGGACGAAAGTTTATTTGAATACCTTTCAGGTGAAGACTTTGAGACACTAGTGCTTGAAAACCCTGGAGATGTAGTAACTTGCAGTCAATGCAACAGAAAAGTAAAAGTATAAGGAGAAAGTATGTCAGAGTTCAATCTTGAAGATTTTGGTTTTTCAGACACTGAGCAATTTTTAGCAATGGTTGAGGTTGGGAAAGATTCTTTGGAAAGCATTGAGAAAGTAAAAGAATTAGTTTCAATGCTTGTTGAGGTAATGAAGATGCAAGAAGATCTACTAACCAGTGCAAACAAAATTAGAGCAGTTCAAGAACAACTTATTGATGTTCAGAAACAACAGATTGAGATATTAAAGTTAACTAGAAGTTAGCCGAAATCCCCTTCGGGGGATAGCAGTGAGGTTTATCGCTCATTGCCTGATGAGGCAGATTGCTAATCAGTTTAAACAAAGGAAGTGTTATTATGGTACGCCCATTTAACCCCGACCAACTCACTTTGAGTGAGATAACCAAGATTCAGGAAAGAGTTTCTGGTATGTTTGGCATGCCAGCAACACTTGACCAGACAGTTTCGTTCATTGAGAACAATTCAGACCTGGTGCCTGTCATGCTTGGTGCATCTAAATCTAGTGAGACAGTAAGCACAACATTAACTAAGTTGCCATTAAAGCAAAAAGTATCCAAGTCAATTGCTAAAAAGCCATTGAACTGGAAAGGTTTTGACTTTGACAGGTTCTTAGACGGTGAAGTCCACATTGTTACCGCCCAAGAAGTTCGTGACTTCTTTGGTTGGGGCAAGACAGTAAAGACATCTCTTGTTCTTGCAAAGTTTGGTGCTCGTTTAGGAGTACATGCTATGAAGAACGGTGTTAAGTTGCGTCAAAAGCGCATCCGCACCGGTCCTTTGGCAGACATTGCTGGAGAATACCAGATGTACTAAACCTTGTAGTTAGTCGAGAGTAATTTCGACTACTCAAGTGGTAGTATGAACTATTAATCTTTATCCCCCCGGTAGTTAACAGTTCATGCTATCACTTGGGTAATAAAACTACCCAGAAAGGAGAGTACAATGATAAAGACAATAGTCAATCTCAGTGTACTTGCACTTGGTTCAATTGTCATGCCAGGCACTTCGAACCAGATTAACCACAAGGAAGTTATTTCAATTCCAAAAGTTAGTCAAGTGACAGTTATAACAGTTCCTCCTTCAGTGATGAAGTGGGATACTCGTTCAACTGACTCAACTGCTAGTTGGCCAGACAAGGCAGATCCAACATGGAATCTTCCGGTCAACGTTCAGTCACAGTTTGCGTGTATTCGTTATCAAGAATCTCGCAATCACTTAGTAGATACTAATCAAGAGTCAAATTCTCAAGGTTGGTATCAATTCATGCCAAGTATATGGAACTATGCAAGACAAAACATTATTGGTTTACCAGAATCGCCTAACAAGGCAACTGGTGACCAGCAGTCTTTGGTCGCTGTATGGTATTACCAACGTAATCAAGGTTTGGGCCCTGAATGGGGACCAGATTTAAGAATTTGTAGGTAACATGATTAAACCCAAAGTGGTCAGTCCGACCACTGTTAAAAAGGAGAAATAATGGACAGATTCATTACGACTGTATTTCAAGTGGCATTAGGTGTCTCATTGATTATAGTCTGGAAATTATCTAGGCAGTACGATAAGGAGAATAATGAATAGGACAGTAAAAGATTTGTTAGAGTCTTTTCTAAAGTGGATTATTGTCTCAGCATTGACAGCTAGTGGATTAGCCAATTTGGTTTTCTGGTATTTTATAGGAAAAGCATTTTGGTATCATAAGAGTTATTACCTTTGGGTTGCTCTTTGGTGGTTGATTGCAACTATTCCAAATGCTATTGCTAGAGTTTATGCTCGTAAGACAAATAAGCAATTAAAGATATTCTAATAGTCGAAACGCCTTCGGGCGTCTGTAAGGGGTGGCCGCCTTGCACCGATGAGACAGGCTAGAAGGAGTCAGAGATGACACAAACAATAGAAATTGAGAAGGTCCACATGGGCCTTCCAGTCCCACAATGCTGGCAAGACACTCAAGGGGCTATGGCCTCTGAGGTAGGACGTATCATTCTTTCAGGGGAACCTGGTATTGGTAAGTCCTATGCAGCACTCAACTTTGGCCTTTCAGAAGGTGTAGAGGTTGACCGCATTGTCTGTCACGAAGAAATGACTGTAGCAGCAATTGAGGGTATGTGGATGCCAAATGAACAAGGCACTTACACATACCACGATGGTCCAGGTACTCGTGCTTGGCGTTATGGTCGCCGTCTTCTTATTGACGAGGTTAACCGTGCTAGTGGTGACGTTCTTTCATTGTTGTTGGCTTACACCGACACTGATGGAAGTGCTAAGCACATTCTACCAACAGGTGAGCGTATCACGCCTCAACCTGGTTTTGAGGTAGTAATGACCACTAACTTAGTTGACTTGACAGAGTTAGACCCAGCATTGTTTGACCGTTTTCCAGTCAAGATTGAGATTACAGAGCCTCACCCTTCCGCACTACTTTCATTGCCAGAGAACTTGCGTGGTATTGCTCGTGAATTGTGCAGTGGTGGTAACGGTCGCCGTGTATCGCTTCGTGGTTTCCTTGCTTATGTCCAGTTGTCAAAAGTGTTTGAGGTTGCTAAGGCAGCAGAACTTGCTTTTGGTAAGGGTATTGCAGAGTCAATTCAAGACACATTGCTAATTGGTCAGTTGTAGTATGAAGCAGAAAGAGACTAATACAAAAGTCTCGTTCAGGCGTTCAGATGCTGTTATTCCTCTTCCAGAGGCATTGACAACATTTCGCTCTGATACTGATGGTTCTAAGCGTGTGCAGTGGGAAATCGAAGAAATTCTCCAACCAGAGAGTACACTTGCAGATTTCTCCACTCATACGTTTAGGACTACCGTACTACGAGACGAAGCCTCCAAGTTCTATCGTAACAAAGAGAACATTCGTGTTCGTGTTGGTCTAAGTAATCCAGAAACTTTTGAACTTGCTTGCAAGGAATTCTTGCCAGGTTTGTTAAAAGCTGCTGAGGAGTTTAGAATCAATTATGTTGCAAAACTTGCTGGTTTCAATACTGACATGCTCAAGACTGGTTCAGAAAAATCATTGGGTGAGCGTTTAGCAGAAGATGGTACAGGCAGTGCTTGGAACATTCTTGTGTGTTATGGTTTATCACTTGTAGGCACTAAGGCATTCAATTCTTTATTGGTAGGCGTTCGCCGAAACAATGAGGAATGGGCCAAAGTGCTTAGGGAAATGAGCAATGAAGTTACTAAGTATGTAACCGAAAGGACATCCTTAAAATCTCTTGTTGATACAGATCCATGTAGTTACCTACTACCAAAACAAGTTGTTGAAATTAAAATGCCATTTGCTTTTCACCACACTTTTATTGTTGGTCACCTTGTAGAAAAGTACATGCTTTCACCAAGTGACATTGAAGAAAGTTCAGGCAAAGGCCCAGATGTAAATGAGTCAACAAATATCGGTTTTGCTCCGCTTAAGATTGATAATACAGTCAAACTAACCAAAACTGTCCCCAAGTCACTTCTTCGGAAGTATCGTGGTGGTGCGTTTGGTGTTGACATTCGTTATCCAGAGCGTTTGCTTACAGATCCACATCGTAGGATTTTTGGTCAGAAAATGCCAATCCAAGGTGGTGTTGTACTTATTGACGTTAGTGGTTCAATGTCATTAACTAATGAGCAAATTCAAAGTATTCTTGATGCTGCTCCTGGTGCACTTGTTATGGCTTACAGTCACAACAGTCGTATTGCTGGGAAGCCCAATCTGTTTATTCTAGCAGATAGAGGTAAGCAAGTAGAAAAACTTAGTGATGTTCAATACAACAATGGTGGTAATGGTGTTGATGGTCCTGCACTTGAGTATGCTATTAAGCGTAGACTTAGGAAAGAACCAATCATTTGGGTATGTGACGGTTTAGTTACAAATTCACAAGATAACCGTAACTCAGAGATTAGTATGTTTTGTGCTCGACTTGTAGTTAAGCACAAGATTACAACTGCATACAAAGTAGAAGAGGCTATTGAAATGTTGCGTAGGAAAAAGTATGTTTCTAAACCAACACATCTACGTAGTTACATAGAAAAAGCGTCTAAAGAACGGAAAGGATTTTAGTCGAAACCCCGGGAGGGGTCATTGGGAGATAGTCTACCCAATCTGAAGAGACAGACAATAAGGAGAAGTATGCAAGACAAAGAAGTATATACTGGGGTTTATGAAATGCTAAGTTATACAGATGTCTTAAGGCACATTGCTGAGAAGCATGGTGCAGAAGGTGTTGCTATTGTTACAGATGAGCAGCAAATGCCTGTACTTTGGCATGAGATGCAACATCTATATGGTGATACTAATCACTTGCATGCTAGTAGTCATTCAGAAACACTGCAAAGAATCAAAGATATAGCAACGATAATTTCTACTGATGAGTCTGCAATGGAGCAGTTCCAAGAAGCAATTGTTAGTGTTCATGATGATGAGTCATTTACACAAGCAGAAAATTATCTGAATGAACTAAGAGAAAAGTAAGGAGTTTTATTATGAATTGGTCATGCCTTGAATGTGGTGAAATTACAGATGAGGGTATGGAGATGTGTTCACAATGTGAAGAAAAGTATTCACTTCAGGAGGTTGAGTAGTGTCTGTATTTATTGATGGTTGTAAGTATTGTCAAGATTGCAAAGAAAAAGGAGAAACTTTAATGCCTCCTCATTTTGCTAAGTTAAGATGTGAATCTGGTGGCAAGGAACATTGCACTTGTGACATTTGTTTTTAGTAGGTAACCCCACATGGTGTTCTTACAAGTTCGATTCTTGTATGGGGTGCTCCCGTTAAGGGTAAAACAAAGGAGAAAATATGAAAGCAGTACATCTAACACCAGAAGGTAAGATGGATATTGTTGAATTTCCAGTTGAAGAATGTGGAGACAAACTAAAAGAACTAATTGGGGGAATATTTGATTGTATCTCACTTCCTAACTTAGGCCTTGACCTTTGGGTCCACGATGAAGGATTACTTCTAGGTATGGAATTAAATGTCTTTGCTAAAGCACTTTGGGAGGCAGAACATGGAGTAGACAATGGATACATTGTTGGTCCAGTTGTTATCACAGGCATGGCAGATGGTGAAGGTTACAGTACCTCAGTTCCTCAGTCATTCCTAGACATGGTAATAATTCCTGCTTCTCATTTTCACAATGAGTTGCACAATAAAGCATAGGAGTAATAATGGAAGAGGTAACTCGTGAATTACTAACAGAATGGTTTGGTACAGACAATGGTATTAGTAATACATTGCTTGAAGAACTAAATACAGAACTTAGTGATGCTAGAGCAGCAGTATTTGAAGAATTTGGTTTTAACTAAAGGAGAGTTATGACAAAAAAGACATTTGTATGTCCTCGTTGTAAAGAAGAATGGACAGGACACCCTGCCTTGTCTAGAGTTGATAATAAGACTGACATTTGCTCACCATGTGGTACAGTAGAAGGTCTGGATGACTATTTTGGTTTTCCATTATTATCTTATTAGAAGTAAGTAACCTAATCCTGGTGGATTTAATTTAAGTTCGATTCTTAAATTAGGTACTATGTCGTGAGACATTAAAATAAATAAAAGAGGAGGTATCATGGGAGACCGTGGTCAAGTAAAAATTATTGGTACAGATAATGCAGAAAGTCCTAATTTGTATTTCTATACACATTGGGGTGCAACTTCATTAGAAAATTATGTCTCTGATGCATTAGATAGAGGTCGGGGAAGATGGAATGACAAAGAGTACCTAAATAGAATTATTTTTAGTGAAATGATTAAAGATGAAGTTTTAAGTGATATTGGATTTGGTATTGGTTTTGAACTTCACGGTGATACTTGGAAGTTAGTTGTTGTTAACCACTTAGATAAAACTGTTGGTATTCAACAAATTAACTATGACAATGTTGACTGGGAAAATTACAATTCAGAAGACGTTGTTTGGGAATGGTCACAAGAACCTATTGCTTACGAAGAGTTCGTATTTAAGTATTCAGGAGTTGTCATCTAATGGATGATTACGTCTGGGAAGGTTGGATTAGTGAACAAATGGTCATCGGTTGGACTGATGAACAAGTTAACTATCTAAGATGTTGCCTTGATGAAGCAGTACAAGATATGTTTTCAGAAGTAGAAAAAGAGATTGCTAGTTATGACCCACTAGTAAGACTTGCCTTTGAAGAAGAATATGGTCAACCTATGATAGGAGAAGAATAATGGCAACTAGAAATAAGAAGCCATACAGGATTGCACCAAAGCCTAGTAGAAAACCAGCAACTAAAACTTTGAGTGCAACTAGAAAGAAACAAATAAGTGCTAGTGCTACAAAAGCATTTAAGGTACCAAGTACATCTAGTATTGTTAAGTTACCAAAAATTGCTAAAGTAAAAAAATCAAAACCATTTAAGTTAAGGTTCAAAATAACTTTTAAGTAAAGGAGAAAGTATGTGTGCTAGTTGTAACTGGCCAGGTTGTGGTGGTTCTTGTGGTTATGATGAAAGAGATTATGATCCAGATGAAATAAATGATGAACTTGACCCAGATCCAGAACCAGATGACTATGATGAAGTAGACGATTATGACATTGAACGTGCAGAGATTGCTTATGAGGCAAGATTAGATAGTAGATGGTAGTAGGAATTATAATAAGTCGAAACGCCTTCGGGCGTCTATGAAGAATAACTAACTTCATACTGATGAGATAGGTTGAAAGGAGATTGATGGGTAACCAGAAACTCAAAGATGTAATCAGAAAAGTTGAAGGTTTACTTCAGAAAGCAAACAGCACAATGTATGTTGAAGAAGCAAAAGCCTTTCAACAAAAAGCTCAAGAGTTAATGACAAAGTATCAAGTAGAAGAAACAGATCTATTTGGTAGGAGTAAGGATGAAGTAATTTCTAACCGAAAGGTTGAGATTGTTCCGCCTTATGTAATTGATAAGAGTGTATTGCTTGGTTCTATTGCTAGGCAAAACTTTTGTCGTGTACTCAGAGGTTCTAACTATGCTATTATCTATGGTTATGAAAGTGACATAGAATTAACTCTAGTCATGTATAACTATTTGGTTATAGACATGTTTAGTAAGGCAGCAATGAATATACCTAGTAATGGAGCAACAACTTCTTGGAAGAAAAGTTTTTTTGGTGGGTATGCAGCAACAATAAGTAAAAGATTAAGAGAAGCAAAAAAGTTTCAAATTGAACAAGAATCTATTTTTAATGGCAATGACAATTTTGCTCTTGCTTTAAGAAAGAAAGAACATTCAATACTTGAATTTTGGGAATCTGTTGATAGAATAAAAATTTCAAGTAGAACTTTGAAAGACAGACAAGGTTACGAGTCAGGTGTTTCAAGTGCTAGTTCAGTAGACCTTGGTCAACCAAAAGTAGGAAAGGGATAGTTTGGCTACCAGTAAAGTAAAGATAAAAAGAATTGCAGATAAAATTAAGCCTGCAAGGTCTGGTTGGTTTGATTTTGCTAACTGTAGAGATAAAGATGTTAATGATTTTGTCTATGGTTCAGAACTTCCAGGAAATAAAATAAGAGAAAAACTTGTTAGAATTTGCACAGATTGTCCTGTTCTTAATACATGCCGTCTTGAAGCCATCCGTAACATGGAGGTTGGTTGGTGGGGCGGTATGGATGAGCAAGAAAGGCTTGCCTGGGCACTTAATAATCTAAATAAAGAAGGAGAACAGTAATGGGTAAGAAGTTAGATGAAGCATACTTTCGTCTTAGTAATGAAACTCGTCATCACACTAAGTTAGCAATGGCAAGGCAAGATGATTTTGAGAATGGATTTGCTCAAGGGTTTGCAGAAGCATTACGTATAGTAGCATCAATTAGAGATAATACAAAGGAGTAAGTATGGGGTTAGACCAATACGCATTTGCAGTAATGCCACACCCAGAAAATACAGATACTTACATTTATTGGAATGATTCTGGGAAAGTTAAGCAAGAGGAACATGAACAAAGTATGTTTATTATTGCTCAATGGCGTAAGCACCCAGACCTTCAGGGTTGGATGGAAGAATTGTATGAAAGTAAGGGTGGTGAAGGTACTTTTAACTGTACACCAGTTAGAGTATCGTTTCAAGATTTGATGAGATTAAAAGAAATTGTAGTAAGTAAAGAACTACCAGTAACAACAGGTTTTTTCTTTGGTGAAAGTAGACCAGAGGATATAGATGATGACCTTAAGTTTATTGATGATGCCATGAAGGCAATCGGTCAAGACATGGAAATCTACTACGACAGTTGGTGGTAAGATAAGACCTGGGTATGTCTAAAACTGCCTGCTAGGATACGTAGTTTAAGTTGGAAAAACACAATTCCCTTACACAGGACTCCACTAACATTGTATAGAGGTTCGAACCCTCTCGTATCCACCATTGGGCTCTCCCTTCGGGGAGGGCCTTTTTTTGGGGTTCAAAAAATTACTGGCCCCAGACCCTTTTTTAGGTTCTAAAAATTACTGGCCATTATACAAGTTATTTTATTAGTACTGGTTGATTTCTGTTGCATAAGTAATTATAATACTTGATAAATCAAGTAAGGAGTTGTTATGCAGTTTCTATTCATCTGTGCCGTTGTTTATTTTGTAGGCAAGGAACTTAAGGGGCTTTCAAAGTGAGTATTGAGTTTGAAGATGACATGCTTAACGAGAGTGCAATCATTTCTAGTGAAAGTATCTTAGACTCACTAGAACAAATGCTAGGGTATTATCCATTAGTACTAGGTTCAGCACTACGAAAACTATCCGAATTGTTAAACCGACCCGTTTACGAAGTCCTTGCTCAGTTAGAAGAAGAACAAGGCCTTGTCGGTGTTCTTGAATCTAGTAACAACCAACTAACCGCAAGTAAAGAAGTATTAGGTTCTTTCCTAGACAAAATGGTTGAGGAATAAAAGTAAGGTTTGACTAAGGTTCCTGATACTTGGGGAACCAATGGGAATCTAAGGGATTTATATCCCCCTCTTGTAAGGACCTTCTGTAACCTGCACGTTCTTCTGGATGTGTACCACCCCATACACCTTGACTTCCCAATGACTCATTTGGGTGTTCTAGTGCATAATTCAAACATCCACCCTTTATAGGGCAAGTAGAACATTTGTTGTTAATAAACTCTTGACGTTCATCTTTGTCAGGACTAAATGCTTGTTCTCTGGCTTTTTCATCACCATAACAATTTCCTTGAAGAAACATTGCATCTTCAGATCTAGTTTGAACTTTACCCAGTCCGCCTACACCTTTTTCTTTCATAGCAGATTCAAGTTCAGGCGTGCTTGGTGTTCTTCTTTTCATGTTTCTAAAAGCATTAAGGCCCATGTAACGTGAGTAAAGAAGGTCATGCTCTTCTTCAGGAGTTCTTTTTTGTTCAGATGGTTTAATTTTTGGTCCGATGCCAATACCAACTTGTTTCTTATCCATTAACGACCTCTCCTGTGACTCATACCATTATATGGATTTGAATTTCTAGAACCTGAAAAACGAGAAAGTTTTTCTCTTGCAGACAATTGAGAAAAGGAAGGTGCTCTTCCTGTGTGGTATCCACCTTGTGCACCAATACCAAGATCTGTTCCAGAAAGTTTATCTCTCATCTCCAACTTAATGAAGTTATCTTCCAATAGTTGGTCAACACAAACCATCAAACAGTCTGCAAGGTCTTTTGTTTGAATAGGACCAAAATCTTGCTTCTTTACACGTCCATTTATTTCTTGAAGGAACTTCAATTCCTGTTCAAGTAGACATGTTCCATCAGGACCATAGATATCTTTGAAACTGTGGACCCAATTCTGTCCAAGTGCTGACTTAAAGCGTTCTGCTCTTTTGTCATTACTTCTGTCTTGGAACTGTTCTTCACGAACTTGTGCTTTGTGACCAATTTGCTTTAGGCGCTTCTTCAAACGTGGAAGTGTAACAAAAGCACCGTATTGGTCAAATGAGAATACTTTTAGTGTATTGAATCTAGAAATTGTTTCTACAAGTTCTTCTTCAATCTCTTCATAGTCAATTTGGTGTTCATCATAGTTTTGTGGGTCCCAAACTTTAATCCAGTCAACAATAACATGGAACCAAATTTCTCCATCTTCTGGATCTGGAATTGGTTCAACGTGGCAAATCATAGCGGCTGTATTGGCATTAGATTTTGAAGGGTCACAGTGACCACGGTAAATGAATCCCATTGTACCTTGATTAATCTGGTAAAGTTCACGAAGTTCACCAGTTGCATCAATGAAAGGCTCAAACATTCTTTCAACAGTTTTTGGATTAAGATATGCGTCAGTAACTTCTGCCCATTGGGAAAGACGCTCAACCTTAAAGGAATCAGGTTCACGCTTTTCCAAACGCTTCATACCCTCATCATATGTCTGAGGAGCACTTCTAAATTGGAATCCACCGGTGGCACTTGGGTCATCCCAATCTTCATATGGACCCCATGAAGGCAACTGACACATCATCATGTCAGGAAATGCAGGTGTTCCATCTTCATTAGATTGGAGTGCATTTTGATAGAGTTCAAAACACTTTCCAACTTTTGTAAAAGGAGATGTTGGGATATAAATAAAACCGTCTTTTTGGAACTGGTCAAGTGCAGGTGTGATAGCATTGTAAACTTCATCAGATGTTCTTGGTCCTGAAGTTCCTACAAGCATGTGGGCAAACTCGTCAAACATTACACAGAAAGCAGCAGCACCACGACTTGATTTACTGTTGGAAGTTACTGCCATATTACGAACAGATGCAATCAAACGGTTTGGTCGAATGCCTCTTGCTTCAAAAGCAGCAATTCTTCTAATATCACTAGCAGTTCTTAATGCAACAAAGTATTCATTAGCAGTTGCAACATATGGTTGAAAGCATGGAGCATCAAGGATAGTGTTAGCAAGGTCTGCAAACTGATATTTCTTTGCCTGTTCAATATTGGTTGCAACAGTAAAAAGATAAATATCTTTTGACTTATCAATACCATAATACCACTGTGGGTCATCAAGCATCAAAAGTTTCCAGTTAAGATATGCACCTTGGATTCCACCGATGTGACCTTTACCACCACGGCGACCAGTGATGTTTACTACTTCACGAAAGTGACTGTACCCGTTTGCTTTTAGATACTCTACCCTATCCCAAATGTCTGGGCAAACACCAATTGAAACACCACTTTTATCAAAGTTTTTAGACCATTCATCAATGACTTCACGGTCATAGTCAGTCATGTGTTCTGTTTCAAGATTAATCAATCTTAAAAGAGTTTGTTGTCTTGGATAAAGTTTGCGACCTAGAAAGTTTGGGTGTTCAGCAAAAGTAACAATGTCTGGAATCTCTGGTGTAGTTTGAAGTGCTTGTTTAGCAATTTCAAAGAAGTCACTTTGGGTCTTAAGGATATTGTCATTACCCTTTTTAGATACCCTACTAGTTCCGCCTGTTGCCATTATGAAAGACCAGTTTCTTCTTCTGCATTTTTTCTTAGTTCACTATAAGGACCAGATTCAAATGTATCTTCAGGTGCTCTTCTAGCACCACTACAGAAAGTCCTTAATGAACGAAGGCACCCTGGATGAAATAATTCATTGGTCTCTTTCCATTTAGTTACAGCCTCTCCAGGATCTGTAATAAACCCACCGCACCATCTACATTCATCTTTTCCTTCTGGATTATCATTTGGTCCACTCCGGGCAGTTTCGGGACCATCCTCACCTGGAACATCCCCAAAAGGAATTGGTACTCTTTTATGCGTCATTCCTTTAGCAGGCCAATTTTCATCTATTACTCTTTTAGAAACACCATCTTCAACCTTCATAGTAGGTCTTGGAAGCCCTCTCCTAGATTCATCTCCAAGAGAATATTCTGCAGCAGTTATAGGATGAAAACCTTCACAAAAAGGGCAGTTTCTTAAATTACTAGCAGTCCTAGCACTTCTGTGTTTCTTTTTTAAACTTCTTAGTTGCTTTGCTTTTGCAAGTTGACTTGGCTTTGGTTTTTTAGTTTCACTTGATTGAGTTAATTCAGAAATCTTTTCATTGAAGTGCATACAGGTATCGCACCCTTTACCAGTGCATGGTCCTGCAAATTCAAGTACACCTGCTTGACGAACATTTAAGTGGTCATAGATAAAACGTTCTGCGAAGTTCATGACTTACCAGTCTGAATCTAGGTTGGAGTGGTCATCACGCCAGTCATCTGACTCTACACTTGCTGTCTTTGCTGGTGGGAACTTCATGACCTTTTTAATGTCATCGATTACTTTTTGAAGGTCTTTTGCCAACTTGTCGTGGGCCTTCATTTCCTTCTTTTCATCTTTAGCAGCGTGCCAGCCTACACCCTTTTGAGTTTCAGCAAGAAGTTCTTCTAAGTTGTGTAGGTGACCATCCCAGTCAGTTTCACTAGGCCATGCACCTGCAGTTTTGGAAGAAAGTGCTGCCAATTCTCCCAATGCACCAATACCTTCACCTTCAACAGCCTCACTTGGCTCAAGTATAGGTTGATTTTGGTCCTTCTGTTTTGGTGCCGTCTGAAGACTGTGAGCAAAAGCTAGTGGGTCATCAGTTGCATAACGCTCTTCAAAAGAAGAATCTTTTTCAACAGCATCTTTGTTTTTGTAGTTTTGTATTTGACTAGGTGACATAAATCCAGTAGCATTGTATGCTTCATCAGTTCCAGGGGTAGGGTTAGGGGCAGTCTTATTTCTATTTTTAATATTTTTTACCAGACCGGTTAAAAGTCCTGCTTCAGCAGCAACAGTAGGAATTAGTGTGGGAAGGTGGGTTACAATATTGTGTGGAATGTCTGCAATTCCAGCTTCTTTTGCCATTACTTCTTTAATGTTGTTATTAATACTGTCTTCTGAACGAGATACTTTTCTCATGATGTTCCTTTACTGTCCTGGGATAATTAATTTATTCTTCTTTTTCATTTGGGCACGCTTTGCATCGTAGTAATCATCAGCGAGTCCCTTACCGACTTCATAACGGTTTTGTTCTGGGTCGAATTGCTTAAGTCTATTAACAATAGTAATCTGTGGCGGTGTTGGTTTTACACTGATACTTGGCATGACCCAGTCAACAACAACTTGAAGATTAATAGCAGCAAACTTTTCTTCTGCCTCACCTTTTAATGAAAGTAGATTATCGAAACTTGCCTTACGGTAGTAATACTTTTGGTAAAGTTCCTGCATAATCTTAGTAGCAGCAGCAATTTCACCTTCTTGAAGTTCAAGGACTTCTTTGTCTGCTTCACGTTCTGCCTTCTGTTCTGCCTGGAAAGCAGCCATTTGTGCTTCTTGAAGTGCAGTTAGCTTTGGAACATCCTCAGGTGCAATTCCTTCTTTTGGGATATTTAATTTATCAAAAGCCATTAGTAACCTTTCTTAGAGATATAACTATATATTATAGTTTATTCTTCTTCAGGTTTTGCTGTTAAAACATCTCTACAATCAGGACAGATTCTACCAAAATTCCTATTTGTAAATAGTTTACTACCTCTATTTATGTCAATACCACATCTACCACATTGATTCAAAGATGGACCTGAGTAGGTTGAAAATGCTTCAGGCTTTTCATAATATGTAAATTTATTTTTTTCATCTTGAAAGCCAGCATTCTTTGAATTATAACTAAATGTAGAAGAATTTCTACCCTTAGGCATTAAACCTTTAACTGCATCCATACCCTTATTAATCAAATAGGCTGCGCCTGGGGCACCTTCTTCTGTTTTTGTCAAGTGAAAAGGAGAAGTTCCATAGTAGTTATCCTTAGGAGTAGGAGTAGAACCTTGACCTGTAGCAAGTTCATTAACAAAATGGCCTACACTTTTAACAGCATTTTCAGGCTCCATAAAAGTATTTTGAATAACGTGACCTACACCTTTAGCAATCTCTGGAAGGAACTGAAGGTGTTCTGCAATTCCTGCTTCTTTTTTCTTACCGTCATGCTTTTCTGCAATACTCTTTGCCCATGATGCACCAGCATCTCCACCCCATGCGTACCATGCAACTTTACCTGGACTTGGCTTATTCCAGTCTTTGCCTTGCTTATCTACACGGTGACGTGAGAAGAATGAGTGCATACGCTTGATAGTTGATAAACTAACTGCTTCACCATTAGCAAGTTGGTGAGCACGTCCACGACCAACACCAGTGAACCCACTACCTGCGTGACCTTCTTCAATCCACTTTAATGCTTTACGAGCAGCAGATTGTACACCTTCTGGTGGTGTGAATGTCTTCTTTTCTTCTTTAGCGAATCTTTCATTGAATGACATTAGTTATCCTTAGTGTTTAGAGGCCCAAGCATTATCAATCCAATTTGGATATGGACGACCGTGCGCCTTTGCACGAGCTTTTGCCTTTGCTTTTTGTTCTGGACTTAGTTTGTGGTGCTTACCACCGTCTGGATCTTTTTCATCCCAAGGTTTATCACTAGAGTAACGAGTATTCCAATTCATTTTTATACTTAGTTATAAAGTGGTATAGAGCCTAAACCACGTTCTCTTCTTCTGCACTCTGATTGATATTCAGGAATGTGTTCACCATCTTTAATTCTTGCTGCTGTGTCTCTTGTTCCACAACGTCTGCATGTTGGCATACAACGTTCACAAGAGTGAAGGGGGTTATCAGTTACAAAAGAAGTAGTTTCAGTATAGTGAGAGTGAGGATCTTCACCAATAATTCCTGTTGGGTGTGACTCATCTGGAACAATCCTAGGGACACCGAAGTTCATAGGAAAGAAACTAATCTTTGGTTCTCTAGAGTTCTGGTGTTTAGCAGACTCTGGTACTTTTTTATTTTCTTTTGAAATATATTTACAAGTATTACAACCCTCACCAGTGCAAGGCTCATCCCACCTAATATGATTATTCCAAAGTTTTAATAAAGCACTTGAATTAGCAGTACTTTCTTGAAGTTCTCCTGGGGTCATTGGTTTACCACCTGGGCGAGACTTATCGTTTCTTAAGTTCCGATTGCGGTCTAACTCTTTATCAAAGTAGTCACAAACTTTACAGTTACCACCAGTACACCTCTTATTTAAGTCAGGGATATTCTCGCTTGATATCTTTATACCAGATGAGTTGAAAGTTTTGGTCATATTTACCCTTAGTAGTACATTTCTTTAATAAATTCTAAGGGGTTTTACAATGTTAGAAGGGGGCAGTTTATACACATACCCAGGTGCAACCTGTCCGACAAACTTAAATGTCTAGATTATGCTGGCAGTTCACACAACGGTGACCGCCCATATCACGAACTGCATTACCACCAAGTGTTTGCAACTTGTTAATTTGCTTGGAATCAACGCCTTCTGCATGTTGAAAACTGGTGATTAGATTGATTACGTCATAGTAACTACTATCATCTAGACTAGCTGCTGCTTCAATAATTCTAGTCTCAATCTTAGGTGAAAGGTCATTTTCCTTGGCTAGTCGGTGAATCAACTGCTCAGGGTTAGAACTACGAACACTGGTCAACTTCTTCCAGTTTTCCAAGAAACGTGGAACTGTGGTGTTCAAGTAGTGGTCTGCAATATGTTGCATACTATTGAGAACTTCTGCAAGTGTGTATCCACGAACTGGAATCTTATCTAGGTCACTGGTTGCTACCATTCCATTTGAGCAAACTAGACGCTCCATATAAGCACTGACTTCTGGACTCTTTCCGTGAGTTGTGTCAAAACGAATACCACCTTGAGTGATATCTCCTGCTTTAACAGCAGTTTCTACTTGACCTGTACGAATGTTCATTACAAGGCCTGTTCTGAAATCCAATTGAGAAACAACATCATCATCTTGGAACAATGAAGAAACAGTAGTAAGGACTTTGTCTGGTGGTAGCAACAGTTGGTCTGCCTTAAAGACATTTAACAATTGATTGTCTTGAAGAGTAACAGTTCCTTCAACTTCGTGACTCTTTTGAATCATATAGTCAACAACTGATTTACGCATCTCTGGTTGCAACTTCATTAGGAACTTACCAGGTGCACCAATAAATGTTGTAAAGTTACCAAAAGCAGTATCATCTGCAAAACCAAGAAGTTCACCGGTTGACTTACGAAGAAGTCCATCACCATCAAGTTCATTACCAAGTGATGGCACATACTCAAATTCACCGATTGTTACAGGAACATATTTTGGTGTTAGTTTGTCAATAGAATCTTTTAGTTCTTTAATTGTTAACATCTTACTCCTTAGTTAGATACTAAATGATATATTAAGAGTTGAAAAAAATCAACTACATTAAGTCGTCATCAATATATTCTTGTGCTTCTGCAAGTTCCATTGTAGTTGGAAGTTTTTGCTGTTCTTCACTATAAAGTTGAATTTTATCGAAGACCTTTTCACGCCATTCTACAGGCAGAACATCTCTAATTGCTTGAAGAATAATATTTAGTTGGTTAACAAGGACTTCAGGTTTGTAACCTTGCTTTTCCTTCTCTTCCATTCTTTGAAGAATACCCATTGCTTGGAAAGTTTGACTTAGTGTAGGCCTTGCTGCACCACTTACAATGTCTTCAAAACCCTTAGCAACAATTACTTCATAAAATGCTTCAGGTGTAAGTAGTGTGCCGTCTGCATCAATGATACTTGTGTTATTCTTATTGGCCTTACGTTCAATTACTTCACGAACTTGCTTTTTATCAAGTGGTAGATGATTGCGGTAGTGTGTTCTGATACTACTGTATGAAATTCTATCTTCAGGTTCAACACCTAGTTTTTCTTCTAATGGTTGAATAGTTCTAAGGATTTCTTTATATCCTTTTGGGTACAGTAGAAGGTCATCAACATACCTTCGAATCTCATCACCACTACTACAAACTTTGCATTGGGGAATTGCTCTATAAAGAAAAATCTCACCATCAATATTTTCACTGAGCAATTCTTCAGTTGCTGGTGTTATTCTATCAAGGTCTCTATAATCTTTCTTGATAGGTTCTAGTTCTTCACCCATTTACTGTTCCTTTGAATCAGGATTATAGGAACGACCAAAAGTTCCTTTCTTTGGCGGTATCTCATCCCAACTACCAAACTTTGAAAGGACTTCCCTACGTCTTCTTCTTTCAAGTTGGTAATTACTCAACCAACCTTCTTCTTTCATGTCAGAGTGCTTTGTAGAAGTCCTAGCATTAATTAGAATCCTGTGAGTTACAAAATCAATCTTTTGTTCCCAAGTAAATTCATCCCAATGCTTTGGCAACTTAATGTTATTTTCTTCAATAATCTTATTTAGTTCTTCTGGAGTATTCATCAGTCAATATCCTCTGCCCATAATGTGTCACAAAGATTCTTTAATGCCCTACGTTTATACATGCCTACAGGACTTGACCATTTTGTGAAACCCATAATTTTTGCAACGTCAACTTCTTTTCTGTTTTCAAGACAAGAAAGTACAACTGCTTGCTTTTGTCTTGGTGGTAATTTATCAATACCCTTTAAAACATCATGAATATTAACTGTTACACCATTTAGTAATTGAAGTTCAGGATTACCGCTTACCCTGTATGCTTCACGCCATTCCCAATAATTATTCAACAGTCTTTCAAGAACCTGCCAAGTCATCTTACCTTTAATGACTTCTTGTTTTCTAGACCTTCTTTGAGGCTTATCGTCTTCCATTAGCCTCTCCTGTAAATTTGATTTTGGATATATCTTTGGGTTGCTTTTAGACTTTGCACCTTGTCATTGATAATTCTCCAAGCAGCATACTGAACAAAATAGAAGTAACGGTCATCTTTTGTTTCCATTCTAGCACGAGCCTCACGGTCATTAGTTGTACCAGAAACAGGTTTACGGTATTCTTCCCAATAACGGTCATCCCAGTTATAATAGGAAAACTGTGCCTTAAGATATCTGCGTGTTACTTCATCTTCAATGGCAACAATTGCACTTTGAAGGTTTAGGAACAATCTGTCTGCTTCTGTGTCACTCATTGGAATGTCACTATTAAATCTAGCAATGATTATTTCTGCTGGGCGAAGGTATTCCTTCATGAACTCATCAACCAAAGTATCAATTTGATTTAATGCACCAAGTTCTTCAGGTCTACTTTCCCAAGTAAAGGCACGGACAGTAAAGTTGTGAAGGTATTCCTTCTCACGCTCATGTTCTAGACCAAGAGAAGGTTGCTTGAGTTCTTCAAGTCCTTTTCTAATCCCACTCATTACTGTCCTCTCTAAACAAACCTAATAATAATTTATCATATTTTCTTGAATTTTGTGGTGTTACTTGTGAAACAAGGCATAAATGTCAACAAATTGCTCTAGTGTCATAACAACATAAGCATCTTTAACATTCTTATTTCTACGTTTAATTACAGCAATACCAAAACGTTTCTTGGCATTCTTTTGTTCAACAAGAGTTTCATCCATAATGGTGGCTAGCGAAATCTTAGCCCAATTTTTGGCCTCAACTACAGTGTCTTTGACTCCATTAATATCACCTTTATCAAGTGTATTCCCTGCACCGTAACGCCTCTCCACCTCAAGATACCCACGTTCATTGAAGTATTTTGCTACATCTCTTTCCCATTGGGAACCTTTGGCTTTTTGAGGCGTTGTCATTATTTATTCCAATACTCACAGATTTTTCTTGCTGGACAAGACATAAACTTTTCATCTGTTGGACCACTGCAACAGTGCTTTAAACCATCTGTACTATTTTTCCCAATAGCAACTCTAACCTTAGACCACTTTGCATAAAGTGTATCTAGTGACTTTTGGTCTTTAGTGACTTCAATGGTTTTAATCTTGTGAGGATATGCTTTTTCAATAAACAATAGTGCCATTCTATCTGGTGCACCTGGGCAATTATCTTGGTATACTCTCAACTGCATAGAATATTGTTGACTAGCCTCGTTGGGAATACGGTTAGTGCTTTTTATATCTACTAAAAACTTTTCTCCATCTGGAGTAGTTAACTCCAAGACGTCTACTGCCCCTGCTATCATTCTTTCTTCGTTTTTGAACTTTACTTCTACTTTTTCCAGAGAAGTCAAACCCAAGTGAATTAACATGTTCTGTATAATACTGTGAAAAGCTGAACCCACTTGAAAGGTCATTGCTAGTGTTGGAGATATTCTTTCTTCTTGACATTGTAGCCTCAATTCTGGATGGAACTTATAATACAATTGCAACTCTCCCGCCTCAATGTCACTTGAGGGGTGATACATGTTGTCAAACTCTCTAGGATAGTTAAAGATTTTTACAGGATATTCATCAGGGACAAAATCACCTTTCATCAAAGCCTGCTCCAAGTATGGAGTTATAGGTTCTTGATTTTGATATGCTGCTAGTGTGCGTTCAAGAAAGCTCAACTGGCTTCTCACCTTCGTCTAGTGCAAACTCACAAAGGTCACAAACTTTAGAAAAGACAGTGGTCTTAAAGGTACCAACATCGTACATGTCTTCTGCGGTGGCATGTTCATGGATAAAATTATCCAGATAATCTAACTCTTCTACAGTTAGTTCTAGTGTGTACTTTTTCACTTCTTCATCTTTCCCATTGTAATCTTAGTTACAATTATAGTACCTAAAACCATAAAAACCAAATCTAAAAATCTATTTGCTAGCATCTTTCCTCCAACGTAAATAACTTTTAATATAAGCAAATGAATACAATACTACAGCAAAAAGAAATCCATACTGATGAGTAACAAAAGCATAGATAGTCCAAAGTGTTTCACTCAACATTAGGATGAACCAACCGAACACATTCTTTTTACCTACTACGTAGATACCTAACGAACCGACAATTGCTAGTACCCAGGACCACATTTAATCCTCCACAATTGCAAGAATGTGGTCATTTAAGAAAACCAAGTATTCTTCTTCTTCAATCTCAAGTCTTTGAGCAGCACGTTGTTCAAAAATGACCTTGTCCCCAACCTTAACGGTTGCTGGAATCAATGTACCGTTAGAAGAAATACGACCTGGACCAACTGCAACCACAACACCTGTATCTGGAACTGCAGTTGCTGTATCTGGAATAAAAAGTCCACTTTCAGTCTTTTCTTCTACTATTGCAACTTTAATAATTACTTTGTCTTCTAAAGCCTGAAACGACATTAAGATTCCTTTTCTTGTTTGCTTTTTAATTCTAGGTATTGTTCATAAAACTCTAGAAAATCATTTAAATCTAAAACTACCAAGTCTAATTCAACAGGCAATTGTTCTGGTGTGTTTGTTCTTTTCCCACCCCATGAAGTTTCTTCTTCTGTTTTACCGTACAACCTAATACATAATGCAGGCCTTGATGTCCAACTTCTATTTTGAGAGTGTTCTTTTACTTCATTCCATACTTTTTCAGTTATAGAATAACTAACATTCTGTGTACACTTACACTCTACAACAAATGAAATTTGTTCAACCTCATTGGTCTTGAGGTCACCTTTTTCAAACTTAGCACCACTAGCAATTGTCTTGCTTGCTTCTGGCCAAATTTCTGCTATTTCATTCTCATGTCTGTCAGCCATCTTTTTTTGGAAAGCACCCATTACTCTTTTTCTTTGTCTGGATTTAATTCCTCATTAGGAACCGGGAGTTCGACTGGTAGTAGTTCGGAAGGGTCATACTCATCATAAGTAGAACCACCAAGAACTTCAAATTCTACTACAGGGAAACCATTGGTACTAACACCAACAATTGTTCCTACAGCATCAATCAATACTACTTTATCTCCAACATTCATCTTATACCTCGCTATCGTTAATATCTGCACTGTCACTTGTTACTGGACGACCAAAGAAGTCATCATTCTCAACTACCGTTTGACTAGCACCTTTGCCCATTTCAATTGCCTTTGAGATTTCTTTTGCAAACTCTTCTCCCAATCCACGGGACCAAATTTCTTCAAAGAAAGAGTCACGACCTTGTGCTTTAACATCTTTCCAATTAAACCATGCACCTGCTCTTTGGGCAACACCAAGTAAAATACCCATACGGGCAAGATCTCTACGAGTATCAATACCTGCATGGTCAAGATTACTATTTGGTTGGTTGTAGAAATCAGTCCAACCTTCACGGAGTGGAGGACCATATGAATTTTTAACTGTCTTCATAACAATTGGGAATCCAACTTGTACAGTTTCTCCGTCAACCTTATCAAAGTATTTGTCTGTACCTGGGCGAAGATAGATACGAACAGACATAGCATGCTTTACTGCGTGACCACCAGGAGTCATAGGACGGTTATATCCATCCATATCATCACGAAGTTGATTTAAGTAAAATACAGTAACATCATAAAGGTTGGCAAGTGGAGCAACTGTCTGGACATTACGCTTCATTACAGCAGCATTGCCACCCATCTTGTCGTTCTTGTCAGTTAGTTGTTGCATGCTGTGCTTTGTAGCAGCAGCACCTGTTGAGTCCCAAACAATGGCACAAATCTCTTTACTCTTAATTAATTCTACCATAATGTCAGTTCCAGTTTCTGCATCTGGTGGTTGAACTACAATCAAACTCTCATCAACTTTTAGGCCCAACTTTTCTGCCCAATCAGGATTAAAACGATGTTCCAAGTCAATATAGGCGACCAACTTTTCACCCTTGTAATAGTCATAGCAGTCCTTCAATGCCATTAAAGCAAATGAACTTTTACCTGAGTGTTCCTTACCAAAGAGTTCAATCATTTTACCTTCAGGCCAACCGCCTACAGCAAGTAGATAGTCAAGTGCAGGGGAGAAAGTAGGGATAGCATTAATCTTCTCAATACTATTGCCTCTCATAGCAATAGGTTTATTTGAACCAGCAGGTGTAAATTTGTTCAAATCTGCAATAAGTTTATCAATAGCATCTCTAGCCATAAAGTTCCTCTAATCTATCTTCAATAAATACCTTAACATCTACACCATAACTTTTTGCAATTGCTTGAATAGAATTGTAAAGTTTTTGTGTTACTTCAATCTCAATATATTCATAACCAGCCATACTACTCCTTTTCCCTAGGTTCTGCAACATATGGTTCCCAGATATGACATTTTAAGTCATAATTAATTGGATTGTTGTGAACCCATGTTCCACTTTTACTTAAAATAATTTCTCTAGTTAAACCAAGTTTACTATAACAGTTTTTGCACTCTGCTGTTTCCCACTCAGTCGGCTTTTCCATCTTTATCTCCTACAAAAGTTTCTACAATTGGCTTTACTTCTTCATGCTTATGAAGAATAAAATCTACTGCACGATGAAAGTTAACATTACAAACATGGCAAAAGTGTTTAAAGGTCATAATCTAATCCAAAATCTAATGGTTGCCAAAAAGAACAGTGGCACTTATAGCACATTGAAATATCATCAATTATATCATGGTCTTCAATGTAGTGTCCACAAAGGCAAATGTGGTCTAGTGTATCTTGCATCATGCACTCTCCTTCAAAAGATCTAATCTATAAATATTTCTTAGACTTAAACCGCCGTCCATCTTTTCTACCTGAACTAATACAGGGCTTCCTACTTCAATCTTTTCACCCAACTTAGAAAATGAGTCAGGGAAAGAAACAATCTGGACACTATCATCATTGGAAGACTTAATCTCTACTTCTCCTTCTAATTCGTCCAATTCATCATAGTCAAGTATTTGTTCATCAATAGGAAGCTCAACCCAAAATTGGCACATTGCAGAACCAGGATTCTTACCACTCTTTGTTACTAGGTGCTTAACTCTAGTAATGGTACCTCCAAGCATTGCCTTTTCACCCTTAAACATTTTTGACTCACCAGGATAGTTTGCTTCTTCTTGAATAATATCTCTATATGCACCTAGTGGGTCAGCAGTAATCAAACTACCAAGTAATTCACGTTCATGAAGTACTCTATCTTGAATTTTTTCTTGTAGGTCAGCGTAACAATCAAAGGCAGGGATACTACCATGACAAAACTCACAAGTATCTTGACATTGACCGTCAATGTTCTTAAAGTCTTTACGAGCCTTAAAATATTGATAAAGGGCAGACTTTGAGTCACCACACATGGAATCAAAGACACCACACTTAATCATTGAAATTGCTGCTCTTTTATTAATCTTTTTACTTGGAACTTTTGCAACAAAATCTTCCATGTTAGTAAAAGGACCAATCTTAGCAAGGTCAGTTGCACCACCAGATACATACTTAACACTTGCAAGTCCATATCTAATTGAACCACTTTTTGTCAAAGTAAACCTTGCACCAGATTCATAGATGTCTGGTCCTAGTACAGGAATTCCCATTCTCCTACATTCCCGAGTGTACATAACGGTCATCTCAGGATTTGTGCGGAACAATGCTGCCATATACTCTTTTGGATAGTAATGCTTTAAGTAGGCACACCAGTAGGAAATCAATGCATATCCCCAGGAGTGACTCTTGTTATAACCATAGGTACCGAAGGCAATCATTTCGTTAAAGACACTAGATGCTATATCTTCACTAACACCTTGCTTCAAACATCCGGCAACAAAGTTAACCTTTTCTTTCTTCATCTTGTCTAACTGCTGCTTACCCATGATACGGCGAACACGGTCAGTTTCACCAAGTGAATATCCAGCAAGTTCTACACACATCTGCATAATTTGTTCTTGGTAAATAAAGTTACCAAAGGTTGAACCAAGGACTTTTTCAATGTTTGGGTGTTTATATGTAACCTTACGCTTACCGTCCTTCTTTTGAAGGTACAGTTCAAGAAGGTTCAAACCAGTTTCTGGGTCAGTTGTACGAGTAATACCTGGTCGACATACAGCAATCATTGTTGTTAGATCTTCAATGTCTTTAGGATTAAATCTCTTTACAAGTCCTTGAAGGTTGTTTGTTTCAAGTTGAAAGATACCCATGTTATGACCGGCACAAATACTTCCCCATACTGCTGGGTCATCATAAAACTTATCCCAACTATATTGCCATTCATAGAAGTGAGGAAGAACATCTTCACCATGGTTTTCTTTGATTAGATTAAAAGCAGCCATCAACGTACTTAGTGTACGAAGCCCCAAAACGTCAATCTTTACAAAACCTAGTTCTTCAACATCCCATTTGTCAAACTGTGTTCTAATATCATCATTCTTAAAACGAAGAGGAAGTCTACCAATTAATGACTCTTTTGACACTACTACACCAGCAGCGTGTGCTGATGCATGCCTAATGTGGTCAAGGAATTCTGGCATCATTTCAAACAACTTAGGATATTTCTTTTTCCAAGGAGCAAACTCTTTGATATAGTATTTTTCAATCTTATCCCACTCATTGCCCTGACCCATGAATTCTCTGTTCCACTGGTCTTCAACAACATTGCAAATCTGGTCAGATTCTGCTTTACTAATATTCAAACCACGACAAAGGTCACGAAGGGTTTGTTTTACACCCAAAGTGTTAAGTGTCCCTACACTTGAGATATTAAACTTACCATATTTATCTTCTAGATACTCACGTACTAAGTGACGTTCAACTCTAGGGAAGTCAATATCAATATCAGGCATTGAGTCACGTTCTGGGTCAAGAAAACGTTCAAACAAAAGGTCTGCCTTAATTGGTTCTACTTCAGTAATGTCCAAACAGAAAGCAAGTAGACTACCACCTACAGAACCACGACTAGGACCAACAAGGTGCCCTTCATTCTTACTCCAAACAATAATGTCTTGAACCATTAAGAAGTAACCTGCATAACCTTTTTTGTTAATTAGTTCAGTTTCATAACGAAGTCGTTCTCTATAAACTGGTAATTCTTCTTCTTTAATATATGGAAGAACCTTACGTTGAAAGCCTTCTTCAACATTCTTTTCTAGTTTTCTTTCATCTTGTTCAGGTGTTGCAAGGAAAACAGGCATTGTCTTTGCCTCTGGCATTCTTGCATTTGCCTTTTCACCAATTACAGTTGTATTCTTAATTGCTTGGTCAACAACTGATGCTGGTAGATAATTTAGTCTTTCACGAGTTTCTGCTTCACTAAAAATGCAAAGTTGATTAGGACCGTATGAGAATCTTTCTGGGTCATCCATGTGCTTACCCATTTGAACTGCGGTCATTAGTTCGTGGGCATACCAATCATCTGGTTTAGAATAATGTGCATCACTAACAGCAAGTAGTGGTACTGAGAAGTCATTTGCAATCTCTGCAACTTTTTTGTTCCAAAGAATACTTTCATCACTTAAGTAAGTGTGCAACTCTAAATAGAAATCATCACCAAACATTGCTTGAAGTCTTGAAATTCTTTCTACTGCTTTTTCATAATTACGAGTTGTACCATGAAGGAACTTTCCAACACAACCACCCATGCAACCACCGGTAATCATTAATCCTTCTTTGTACTCATTAAGTAGTTCCCAGTCAAAGCGAGGATTACCATAATAACTACCTTCAATATACGCTCTACTACTTAATGCCCAAAGGTTTTCTAGTCCTTTTTGATTGAGTGCAATGACCGTCATGTGGTCATAGTTCTCACCCTTCTTACCAGATTTATCAAATCTGTCATCACAAAAGTAACCTTCCATACCAAAGATGGGTTTAATACCTTGCTTGTCACATTCATTCTGAAATCTGTAATGACCTGATACTTCACCATGGTCGGTAATTGCAACTGCTGTTTGGCCAAGTTCAACTACACGAGATACCAATTGTTCTACTGTACTCAAACCGTCAAGGAAAGAATGTTCTGTGTGAACATGAAGGTGGACTAAATTATCAGTCATCTGATTCCTCAATATCGTAAAGTGCAAGTGCAATGGCACAATAGGTTGCAAGGTCAATTAAGTTGTCTCGCAACTTCTCATCTTTAATTTTATTATTGTGTAGATGAGAACTAATTCTAGTCATCTTATCACCGGCACGAGAAATAGCAGCAACCCAAGAAGGAATATTTACCAATCGTCCTGCTTCTTCAAGGTTATGAAATGGTTTACCCGGAAGTCCGTAACCCTGTGACTTAGTATCATGAATCTGTTGAATCTCTTTTAATACTACTTCAAGTTTTTTATTTTTAGAAGTACTCACTTCTACTCCTTACTTGTATTGCACTAATTATAATGGAAACCCCCGATGAAATCAAGTCCTCATCAAGTTGTTGTAGTAAACTACAACGGACCTAACCTCATCGGGGACTCCGAATTTACTAACCTTGAAGTTTTGCCTTCAAACGGTCAGCCGTGGTGTCTTCTTCAATTTCAATGTACTCTTCGTCCTCATACTCATCTTCAGTAGAGTTTGAAGTAGTGCTTGTCGTGAAGTCATCCTTTGACTCAGGCTTAATACCACGGAGTTGTGCATCGTAGTATTCTTGACTACCAATACGGTTCAAGAATGCTTCAATGTCTGGGACAAACTTAGAATAACGAGTTTCAATGTTCTCGATTTCTTTCTTGTCAAGTGCAAATGCCATGTAGGTTGTGTCTGTACCTGCACCTTGGCGCATAATCTCAATTTCACGGTCACGAAGTGAACCATACTTTTCTGAGATAACAGCAATCTGGTTCCAGAAGTTACGCATACCTTGTGAGACAATACCAACATAAGGCTTCTTCTTAAGAACAGTCTTACCGTTCTCTTCTACCTCATAGTTGCTAGTTACGTCACGGTAACCGGTCAACTTCTTCTGACCATTTACTTCTTCGTAAACTTCTTCACGAAGGACTGCAACACCATAACCTACATCACGGCGGTAAACTTTGTTGTCACATAGTTCACAAGAAGATTCAAAAGCCTTACGACAAACGAATGTCTTGTTCTTTCCGTCATGGACAGGAACGTTTTCGTGTACTGGTACAACAAAGATGTCATTAGCATCTGTGAGGAAGCGGATTGCTTTTGTCTCTCCGGCCTTCCAGTAGAACCAGTTAGTTTCTGTGTATGTTGTTGATGATTGAGAAGCACTACGCTGGGAACGCTCGAGGCTTTCCTTGACTGCTTCCATACCTTTTTTTAGTGCCATTTTAGTATCCTTTTTGGTTTATTTTTTTGGTTTTTTGGTTTACTACATTTACTAGTTTATATACCAGTTAGTAAAAAATCAACCACATTTAGAAAGTTCATAAATGAAGTGACCTACACTTGGTGGTATTTTATCTAGACTTGCTGGGTCTTCTCCTTCGGGAGTATCAATGACCTTTACATTAGTATAGTTACTTAGCGCCTTAATTAAATTGACAGAAGCACTTCTACCTGGGGCATCCCCATCCATGAACACTGTAACTTCTTTAAAGTTTCTTAGTAATTCTACTTGAGGTTCTGAGAACTTTGCACCAAAGGTTGCAACTACATTTTCAATGCCACGACTCTTAAGTACAAGAACACTCATAGGGCTTTCTACTACATAGATAGATTTCATACCTTTAACATTGTCTTGGTTGTATAGTGAATACTGCCTTGGGAAACCTTTAGAGTTCTTATATTTACTGACTCCATTAATTTCCTCAACTTTTCTTGCTACCCAACCAACCAGTTTCCCATTGATAAAGTGAGGCAATACTACTCTACTAACATGGACAGTATCCTGCCCAGTGATTGATTTACGATACTCCAGCCTACCTCTATCCAATCCTGTTTGCATTTGCCTTTGAACTTCTTCACTAACTCCCCTAGAAGTAAGGTAGTCAGTAGTGCAAGTCCAGCGATTAAGAATCTTTTCATTGTAAATTGGTATTTCATATCTCTTTGTTTCTTCATCTGTAAAGAGTTTATTCAACTTATCCATAAACTCTTCTATTGGTATTACTTTTAAGCCACTAGCATAATTTTTTAGTTCTGCAAGAGCACTATCACGGTCAATGTCCATAACATTCTGAACCAACCAGACAATACTTCCACCACCACAAGTAAAACAATTAAAGACAAGATCTTTTTTATTAAGACTTGCACTTGGATTAGCATCACCATTCTTGTGCATACCAAAAGGCAACCTGCATGAATGGATTAACTCATCACCCATTTCTGTAATTTCATGTACATTTAAAAGGTCTCTTAGTACACCTTCGGCATCAAGTCCTCTAAAAACATCGCTTAACTTTTGCATTATTCGTCTTCGAACTCTCTTACAAACTCCAACTTGGTGCGGTCCTTTAGTTCAAAGCCCATCATCCAACTCTTCAAGTTACTTCTACGACTTTTCATAATGTCAAAGATTAGTGCTTCTTGTGACTTCATTTCTTTAGTTGCACCAATACCAAAGGCCCAGTCAACAATTTGTTCAATTTGTGATGAAAGTCCAATTTGACCAAGGTCTCCTCGCTTTTGCTTACCCTTCATTGCTTCACGGTTAAACTGTGCCAACCAAACACTTGCCATCCCCATTTCACGGTTAATACTAGCAACATCTGTAATTACTTCTGCCATCTGCAATGTTTGAAAGTTACTTGCTGTACCGTAGTTCTTCTCATTGGTCAACCAAGACAATTGGTCACCAACAATTAGATCTGCACCCCAATGCTTTGCTTTAGAGTAAAGTTCAAGAACTGTTCTTTCACTCTTACGACTTGGTGAGTCAATCAATAGATACTCACCATATTCCATAATTTCTTCTCTTGCTTCTTTTAGTCGCTTTAACTCAGCAGGTGTTAATTCACCACGTTCATATCTTGAGTAAGGTACACCACTTGCAAGGCAGTCAAGTCTCATAAGAGTTAGTTCTTTACGGAGTTCAAGTGATGCAAAGTAAACTTTGTTTTTACGCTTAGCAGCTTCAAGTGCAATGTGAGAACCAATCCATGACTTACCAACATTAGGAATACCAACAACTACAGCAAGTTCACCCTTTTGAATACCGTAGGTGTGGTTATTTAATTCATCCCAACCAAGGTAAATACCTTGCTTAGTTTTGTTATTGTTCAACTGATTATCTACATACTCATTAGTACGGCGTTCATAACCCTCACCGTAAATTTCAATGCGTTCACGAGTTGATGTGTCACTTTGAATCTTTGTCAGATTATTAAGTGCCATTGTAATACCGGCCTCTGGGTCAGTATCTAGTTCATGTGCTGCTTTTAAAAGGACATTCTGAGTGGTTGTCTTGCGATACTTAGTGAGTAATTCCTCAATCAATACAACTACAAGGTATTCACCGTCTGGCCATTCATTCTTAACAAAGTAGTCAGAAAACTTTTCTTCCAAGAACTCTCTTGTAATAGTTTGCTTGAACTCACTCTTGATGTAGTATTCTATAGAATATTCAAAGAGTTCACGAACACCATCGTCAAAAAAGTGTTCACCTCTTACTCCTTTATCCCAAATTACTTTAATGCTTTCTAACTTTGTGAAATGCGGCACAAAGGCCTTTTCAATGTCCACTATCTAATCTTTCTAACTGTTCCGTCTGCAATTTCATCTAATGTTCTATCTCTAGCAAATTCACGATAGTCGTTACCTTCCATTTTATGGACAATCATTCGCTCTTTCAAGAGAGAAAATATAGCACTACCATAACCTTCTGCAAGGTCCTTCTCATCCATATTTGTGGTAATAAAAGTTGGCCTGTTATCTAGAGCACGTTGTCTAAGTACATGGTCAAAAGTGGCTTCAGACAAATTGTTTTTTGTTCTAAATTCTTTTCCAACATCATCAAGAAAGAAAATGTCACTCTTAACCACTTTAGCTTCAAATCTTGCCTTGTCTTCATTACTACCCCAACCTCTAGTAAACTCATCTACCATTTGAGTAAAAGTAGCAAAGTAAACACTATAACCTAACTTTACTAGCTCTTTTGCCATAAGACTGGTCAACAAAGTCTTACCGGTTCCCCAGGTTCCGTGATACATAATGCCCATACCACCTTTGACAAACTCTTTATTCTTACCAAGGTAAATCTTAGCAAGTTCAAGTGCCTTATCATCACCATGGAAATCATCCCAGCCTAACCTTTGATAGTTTAAACCAATGCCTGCCTTTAAATAGTGCTTATAGAGTTGGAGTTGTGTTTTACACTCACCACAACTGTTGTCAGAACAAGTTGGGCAACCAACCTTATTAAACTTCTCAAACTGAGGACTTTTTGCAGAAAGGAACTCTACATCTCCATCATCTAGAAATTGAAACCTTAGGTTAACGTAATCTTTTTCCCAATCAAACAGCGAATCGTTTAAGGAACTCATTAGTGTGCATCAACCCTTCTGTATCCGGTCCGGGCATACTTTCCCGAATAATATCTTTCTTAAGTTCAATATAAAGCTTGTCTTGAATCCACTTTGCACCTTGAGTAAAGGCAGTTGCAGTCATAACGTCTCCATTTATAACACAATTGTACTTATCAAACAAGAGTGAAATCATTGGACCTGCATCATCACCATAACGTTCTTTAAAACTTTTAAAGATTGCCATTTCTTTAACCCACTCAACATTGTATTCAAAGCCTTGTGTTTCTTTAAATCTATTGGCAAAATAAACTAACAACTCTTTTGGTGTAGCATTTACCAAATCAATTTCTTGTTGAGATGACTTCTCATTCGCTTTTACAATAACGACTTCATCATAACTATCATTATCATAATCACGAACAGGTTCATCAAAACTTTTCTCTCCTACTGTCATTCTTTTCCTTTGCTCCTAAGAACTTCTCACTAACTTCAGAAAACATCTTAATTTTCTTTTCTACATACTCTCGGGTTTCAGCATCAACATCATACAATGTCTTTCCTGAAGGAATAATACCAGAAATGTTATTCTTACCCAAAAGTATAAATCTCCACCTAGATTGAGGGTCGGTTTGGTCTTCTTCATGACCATACATCTGAACCCAATTTTCATCTAGACCACAAAGAAAACCTTCAAATACAAAACCATCACTATAGGTAAGCACTTGATTTTTTCTACTGGCAATGATTGCAATATTTCTTTCAAACATTGAATCATTCTGTTGTGCTAATTTTTCCATTAATTCCACTCCATTGGGCTTTCGGATCCCTGATAGAAACCATTATAAACTTTACTACTGTTTGTAGAAAAGAAAACCATCTGTGCAATACTTGAACCAACTTCAATATAAGAAGGTGTTTGCACTGATACCATCATTCCACATGCACCATGATATCCACTGTCAAAAAGACCGTTTTCACCACTGCAACCACTCTTTGCCATAGTACTACGAACAAGAGTGATTCCACAAATAGAAGTATCAAAACTTAGAGTTTCGTTAAATTCAACTTGATAACGAATACCAGGTTCTAACAAATACATGTCTCTTCCTTCATAAGGAAAAGGCTTTATTAAGTTATACTCTGGTAATTGCCTCTTTGTTTCTTTGTCTGCAAAAAGAATCAGTGGTCCGGAGATTACATAAACACTCTGAACAGTCAGGTCAATGCTATTTGGTTGAATCCTGTCTGTAATTGTGTTTGAAATATAACCTTTACGGATTACTTCTTCTGGGTTTAGTACCCCTACGAAAGGGCTAGTCGTGTCCATTCGTCTTTCACTGCCTTGTCTGACTCAAAAATTCCACGAATACTAACTGTAGTTGTACTGGTACCTGGCTTTTGTACACCACGCATTGCCATGCAAAGGTGTTCTGCTTCAATGTGAACTCCTACACCCTCCGGTTTGAGAGAGGATTTATAGAACGCATCTGCGACTTGTGCTCCGAGTCGTTCTTGGACCTGAAGCCTACGAGCGTAAGCATCCAATACACGAGCGAGTTTAGACAAGCCAACAATACGGCCGTTGTTAGGAAGATAACCGATAGTAGCAGTACCAAAGAAAGGAGCAAGATGATGCTCACATAGACTATAAAACGGAATGTTCTTGACAATAACCATTTCTTTTGTTTGCTCATGAAAAACTGCTTTCTCAATAATTGCAATTGGGTCCATTACATACCCGCTTGTTAATTCCTCATACATCTCTACAACTCTACGTGGTGTGTCAAGCAAACCTTCACGGCTTACATCTTCTCCCATGTAACTAAGCAACCCTCTAACATTTTCTTTAGCAACTTGGAAACCATAAGCTTCTCTATCACTTTCATTCAATATTTGTGGGTTTGACTTTTTAATCTTCATTTCCTTACTTTCTTCTATTAAGATACCTGTTTTGGTATAGTGTACATTCGGTGTCATCATCTTCCTCTTTCATTTGCGGGCCAAATATAATTGTGTACTTGAACATTTAGACTCCATGGAACCTGATGTTCAAGCATCTTTGCTACTAAATCTTTTGTTGGGTAAACATCCCAGGCACTACCTGCCCAGAATCTTACACCTGAGCGGACTTGCCCTTTTAGAAAATCATGAACTTCCAATGCTTCATTAAAGTCATTGCCATCCTTACAAACAAACTTAATACCGCTACCATTACGAATCTTAGCAGCGTTCATTGTACGATTTTCTCTACGAGTTTGTGCTTCTCCTGAACCACCTAACTTCCAGTCCATCATAAAGGTAACATGTTCTAGAGCAATGTCTGAGTAAAGGAAACTACCATTAGAGAATGCCTCAACCTCAAAACCATTCTGTGTTAGAAGGATAATCAAGTCATCCATCTTATCATTTGGTTGAAGAAAAGGTTCACCACCTGTTAGACAGATGTTATTAGCACCTGTTTCTTCTCTCTTACTCTTACAATCTTCTAGAAGTTCACCTGGAGTCCTTTTGTAACTTCCACCTTCTTTGCCCCAAATTTTAACATCTACAGCAAATGGTGTATCACAAGGCCAACCAGCACAAGTCATGTTGCATCCTGCAAAACGTACAAATTGTGTTGTACGTCCTGTACGTGGACCTTCACCTTGGGTACTTACATAGTGTTCTACTAGTCTTAAATCAGCCATTACTTCCTCTTCTTTGGTGCCTTAGTCTTTTGATAAATGCCACTTTTAACACCCTGAGAAAACATGTGAATAAAAGCACCAACACCCATAAAGAATAGTGCTGGCAAAATAAATACTAATACTACGTGCATTATTGGTCCTTCTTCTTTGGTGCGGCCTTTTTAGGTGCTGCTTTCTTAGTTGTTGCCTTTTTTGCTGCTGGCTTTGCCTTCTTTGGTTCTGGCTTCGGTGCCTCTACTGCTAGTGGAATTTCTGGGATTTCTGGCATACTGTTATTGCCACCAAATGTTCCTTGCAACCAATTTAGAAAATTCTTTCCTGCACCCATTATTATTCTCCTCTACAATAGGCTACCGATGTAGGCGTTTCCCACACGGCTACTTCATACAACCTGAGGTCGTTACCAAACTCTACCTCAATGTCGTCCTTAATTTCTTCCCAAGACCAACGAGCAATGTTTTCTGCTGTTGGTATGTAAGGGAAAACAATATAGTTCCAACCTTGGCCATGCGCCTCATCTTCCATCATGTTACGAACAACATGGTCATTCTCCCATACACAAAAACCGTGGTCTAAAACATCATGGATACGCTTGTTCATAATTGTCTTAAGATTACCAAAGTCAATAAGCATTCCATGGTCAGGACGGCTAACATCATCTATAATATCTCCTTCACAAGTTACACGAACCTTATAACGGTGACCGTGAGGATTGCGACACTTGCTACCATGTGTACTAACACGATGGCCAAGGTCAAATTCTATTTCCTTAGAGATTAGATTCACTTTCCAAAATCCTTCTTAAAATAATTGTTTTTAAACTTTTCAATGTCTACAAAGTGGTCATTCTCATCTGTCTTGTGTGAAGCCCTGTCTACTTCACTTACAATTGAAAGTGAGTCCATAACTCCTTGTTTATAACCATCATTCCATTCACCACGAGCTTTGGCAAACCTGTTATACAAATCCCAAAGTTTGGAACGAATTTCTTCAATATTTTCTTGCATTACTTCTCCTTACTTTCTTATTATTTTATATTAGATTGATTAATAAATCAACTCTTGATACTCTGTTCTACAGCGTCTCTTACCCTCAAGAACTTATTATATACATCTGATGGTGTGGTATTCAAGGGTGCATATAAACGAATTGTATTTGACCCATATAAGACTCTTCCACAAAAAACTTTATTGTCCCAGATGTTTTGAACAACTGTATCTATATCAATTGCATCATCTAAAACTAACCCCAACATCAAACCTTTGCCTCTAATGTAAGCATGTTCAAAATCTTGGAATACACTTCTTGCTAGTATTTCACCATCTTTAACATTACCAAGAAGTTGTGGTTTTTCTGTTTCTTTAAACATGACTGTACCGGCAGCAACACTCATTGGATTACCACCGAATGTACTTAGGTGAGCAAATGGCATGTCTCTAGAAATAGAGTTCCACCTTTCAGAACTAGCAACTACTGCACCCAAAGGATAACCTCCACCTGCTGCTTTCCCCAAGGTTACAATGTCCGGATAAACATCTTGGTATTGGTCAAGAACAAAGTGTGTACCGGTTCTACCAAACCCTGTTTGTACTTCATCAATGACCAAAAGAACACCATTTTCATGACACCAGTCACTAACATACTTTGCCCATTCTTTGTCTTGAGCAACTACTCCTGCTTCTCCTTGAACCAGTTCCATAAAAAATGCTGCTCTGTCTTTATACTCATCTGGGATTTCTTCTCCAGGAACAATCCACTTAGTAAGATTTTTGTTAACCATACTCTTAAATGGTTCTCTGTATTGAGGTTTGTGAGTTAAACTCAAACTTCCAAGAGTACGTCCATGAAAACCATTCTCAAGGGCAATGAAACCTTTTCTTTGTGTACTTAGCATTGCAAGCTTCATGGCAAGTTCATTTGCTTCTGTTCCGCTAGTGCAGAACCAAGTTTTATTATTTTCATCAATTCCATTACTCATTGTAAGGGTTGAAAAACGTTCACTTAATAGTTCAGCATACTTCAATTGCTCTTTAATATTGAACTCACCATAAACATTAACGTGAGCATACTTATCTAAAACTTTCAATGAGGCATTAAGAATCTTTTTGTTTCTGTGACCTAAATTGTTTACAGCAATACCACAGGCCATATCAAACATGTCCCCGTACTCTTTAGTTTGATAATAACCACCCTTTGCACCAGTAATTGTTATGTCGTAAGGCCAAGGGTTAGTTCTAGCTAAATAATCACTCATTAATATCCTCCTGTGTAAATGTCAAAGTCATCTGTTGTGTCAAATTGTTCAAAGAAATCTGGGAACTGCATCTGACCAATATCACAGATTCTAGTAATCATATGACTTTCAACAAAATCTACTATTTCATCATCTTGTTCGTTAATTGCTACTGTACTAATTTGAAAACGCCATTTTTCAATGAATTCTTCCAAATCATCTAAACTTTCTACTACTATAAAGCGTACGTCACCATAAAGTGTAGAAAATATTTCATTAGAATTCAAGTCTTCCCTACGAATATATTTTGCTACATAATTGGAGTTTAGGAACTGTTGCACTAATTCGCTTTTCCTTGAAAGTGGCAACTTTGCTCTAAACTCATCAACATATGAGGCATAAAGGTTTGAATAAACCTCAGACATCTCTTTCCACATTTGTGGTGCTGTCTCTCCAACTACTACATAAAACTTTGGAGATAGACAACCTTCACCATAGAATGAATAAAAATCAAAACCAATTTCTTCCATGTAAGAAAGACTTAAATCTTCTGCTCTAACAATACCAAATGAAAACTTAGGACCATGAATGTGAACTTGACGATGTTCATTTTCTAGTTCTTTAAATCTAGCAACTGTGTCACCACCACCAAAAACAACTATATCTGTTGCTTCATCAAGTGCTTTACGCCATTCTAGTGATAATTCAAGTTGTTCACTTGGGTCATTGAATACCTTACACCTAATATCTTTACCATAGTATTCAATAACATTATCAATTAAGAAACCTTCATCAATTGTTGGTGCCTTTACAGTTACACTTTCTGGTCCTGCCAATTTAAGACAAAGGAAAACACTCTTTGCAGTAGCGGTTGGTACACTCCTTGCTCCTACAATTACAAAATTTCTACCTGTCTTTTCTGTGTACTCTTCAAAGGCGTGGGGAACCGTTAAAGCACCTATTGCCATCTTATAATCTTCTTCTAGGAATCTTCCAAACTCTGCAAGGACTTTAGAAAAACCTACATCTGGATTAATTACCCATTGCTTCCGCATAAGTTAGACTACATCCTTTCTCAGGTGCATTAATTGCTCTTCCTTCTAATACTAGGGCATCAATTCCATTATCATTGTATAGGTGGCCCATGTCTTCGGTCAAGATAAAGGGGCAACTCCAAACATTTGCTAAATCTACAAAACTAATAATACCACTTTGACCATAAGGAACCTCAACTTGAGATAGTGGGTCAACTAATCTAACACTCAACCATTGAGGCCAATAATAATTTACATTTCCTGGGTCATTACCTGAAGACCATAGTTGACTAGACATTTCACTCATACTGTATTCACGGATACAATTATCAAAAGATATGTCAAAGAACAAACTTACTTTAGTAGTTAAGTCCCAAGGGGTAATCTTAATGTCTCTCCCCTTCCAACCTCCGGTTTCAATCATCATTGAACTCTCTGGGAGTTTAAAAGATTGCATTCCATTTGTCTCTATGGTAGTCATCAAGTCATAAAAGGCCAAACTAGTTCCAAATAACAATACTGGTTCTTTTTCTTCTCTTAGTTCATCTAGTAATGCCTGTACCCTAAACATGTCATTTAGTCCATCAAACTCTTCACGAACTCCACGATGGTCAAAAAGTTCACTAACATAACTCATCATGTAGTATAAACTACTATTAGGTAGTTTAGGGGTAAGTAGAATAACTCTAAACCTAGGGTAACTAGTAGGGTGTACACTTTGCTTAAAACCAGCAGCAATACTTGCTCTATAAGGTTCAGTATCATACATACGGTGTTTACTCTTGTCACCTTGCGTTGTACCACTTGAATGGAACTCTACTCCAGGGAAAGGCATGCGGTCACTAAGAGTAATCCCTACATCACCTTTTTTAAATTCACCGATAGGCATTAATGGAATTTCACGCCAATCTTTTAAAGGACCTTTGTCATATTTACTATAAACTGGGTTCAATTCACGGTGAAGGTCATAAAGGTCCAGTGCAACTGTATTAAAGTCAGGGGAATTAATCGGATCTTTAACATACTCTATTGCATTAGAAATTATCTTATCTACTTTTTTGTTATCCATTGTTTCCTAACTTTCTACCAAAGGTCTTTTCTGACCAAAGTTCATTGTTTTCCCAACGTTCTTTAATTACATTAAATTCAAAATAGTCGAGCATCTCCTGCAATTTCAAGCCATGATTGGGAATTTCTTTAGTTATCGGGTTAAACTGTAAATTTCCTAAAGGTGGAAATGGTATGTCATCTTTACCATCAAGTTGAATAAGTTTAAATGCTCTACGAACTGTTGGTTCATATTCGTTTACTTTTTCTGATTGTATTGCTTTTTCAAGGTTACCAAAATCTTGTATAAGTTTTTTAGCTTTTACTGGTCCTATGCCTGGTACTCCAGGTATGTTGTCTCCCTTGTCTCCCATGAGTGCCCATATTTCTGGTAACCTCCAAGGTTCAACTCCCCATTCTTCAAGAGTTTTTTCAACTGTAAATACTTCTTCTTTAACGTCTCTACTCTGACTTAAACTAGGTTTTACAACTATAACATTATTTCTAATTAGTTGTCTAATGTCATGGTCTGCACTGATAATTACAACTTTATCAAAGAGTGGACCAAATTCAATTGAGGCCTTAGCAATAATATCATCTGCCTCAACACCACTAATCCTAAGGTATGGTACACCCATTGATTTAAGGAATTCAAAAAGCAAATCAAATTGTGGCAAGAATTCATCTACTTCTCCTGCCGCTACTTTTTTAGCAATTCTTTCTTTAGAATCCTTATCTCTATTTGCTTTGTATTGAGGATACATTTCAAGTCTTTTGCTACTTTTTCCTTTATCAAAAGTAACAAGAACATGGGTTGGTTGGTATCTACGAACCATTGAAGTTAAGGTATTTAAGAATCCGTAAACACCCCAAGTTGCAATACCATCAGAGTTTCTAAAATCTTGTTTTGCTAATCCTGAGTAAGCACGAATAAAAACATTGTGACCATCAACAAGAAGGAATGTTTTCTTAGTGGTCATAATGATACTCAAAATCACTAAATAATTGAACTGCTTTATCACCTAGATATTTTGGCCAGTCACTTGGTTTAATCTTGCAAGCAGTCAAGTATGCCGCTACATTCCACTCAGCAATCTCAAGTCTTTCACCCTCTAGTTTTGCTTTAAAATCTTGACGGGGATAATCCTTTGCACGCCCTAATTTAATTGAATAATCTTCAACTACAAATGGAGTATCACAAGCGTAAGGCATTGTAGTATCATGACTATCAACCATATACTTAATAATATATTCAAACTCTGGATAGTGGTTTAATACATAGAGTTCATGCACATCTAGTGTACCAAGCAAGTGAAGTCCTATTGGATTATTGTCATAAACATTTGTTTTTGCCAGTTCAAACAAAAAGTTTAATCTTCCACCCCATGCAAACTCTTTAAAAGTTGTGTTAGGGATCTTAGTATCATAAGTAATCCCAATCCTATCTACCATTCCACTTCTTGCCCACCACTTGTAACTTTCAAGACCTTTCTCCAAAGTCTTTGCTTGGATTACACCAATAAAGTTACCTTGGTATCCACTATCTTTCATTTGTTCAAAAAACTTCTCACCCTTTTTTCTAGTAAGTTTATCTTTGTGAAGGACATCCGGTAGTATTAGAAAGTTTGATTTTAATCTTCCTGCAAGATAGGCAAGTCGCATACCACTCTGGCCTGTTCCAAGTTCATCAGCACCATTATCAAGGAAAAGTTTAGGTAGTTTACTGTATTGCTCCATAACAGTAAAACCTGTCATTTCATGAGCTAATGCATACCCAGGGGCAGATGATTGAATGTGAGCAAAAGGTGCTCCTAGGTATAGATCCATTGTCTCCTACTAACTACTAATAGTTAAATTATAATTTCTTGTTACTACAAAATCAACTTTACTAAAACTTAAATGGCCTTGCTTTGTAATCACGTACCAAACGTTTTCCACAATCTGGGCAAAAAATACTGTGGTAAGGTCTTTCTACTTCTTCTCCTAACTCATTTATTTTTTTCTCAATGTGAAGGCATTCTTCCATTTTAATCATCCCATTCTGGTCCACTAAGTTGATTTTTATACTCAGAAACTATTTCTTCTACTTTACTGTATTGGCTATCCCAAGCATCCAATACCCTAATAACATCGCAAGGCCAAATTAGTTTACAGTGATAGCAAAAAGGAACCCTGTCTGTTATCCTTGAATGGTGTTTTCTTCTTAATGCTTGACGTTCAGATAACTTCATTGGTTACTTTTTCTAAAGACTCAGAGTAATCTAGCAACTTTGCTACATCACAAGGATAGTTTTCATAGCAGTGTTGGCAACGCCACTTACCAAATTGCTTTTGATGCTTTTCTCTTATTTTTTGAAGTTCATTGGGTTTCATACTTATTCAATTCATCTAATAATTTAATTGCATCGCAAGGTACTTCTTGACCACAATCAGAACAACCTCTTAACTCATCTATAATTGTTCCATTGTCATCTTGTCTCCACCAGAGGCGTGTTTCATGGTGCCTCAACCTTATTTCATCTAATTCTTTTTTATTCATAGTTTGTAACAACTTATATAGAAATCAAAGAATAAAATAGTAATCTGAAAATTATGGCATTTTTTATTATTGTAGGTAATTAAACCTAAACCAAAATCTTTTAGTGAAAGTGATACCCAACCCTCACAACGCCATTCTTTGCCTTTTTTAAAAAACTCTTTTATCATTATTCTCCTGGCCAAAAGTAAGGCAAGTCATCTGGGACTCCTATAAAGTGTTGTGAATAGTGGTCTGGTAATTTACGAAGTAGGTTACTTTGGTGAGAAAGGTGAAATTTATAGTCACCAATCCAACCAGGCCTAGTTGTGTTTGTCTTAACAGAATCAACCAAATCAATAGTCTTTTGCAAGCATGTATCTTTGTAGCCACGACTAACCCACTCATTGCAAATTGCTTTTTGGTATTCTAGTAATGTAGTTTCATGACCTCTCCACATGTTTACTGCTGGATGACTTTGCCAACCGTAATTCGGATTAAGAATTGCGTTCATAATTTGCATTGTCTCTACACGTTGTTTACCAAGTCGTTGACGGTCCAATGATTTTGCTGACTTTTCAAAATCTGCGTATGGTAAAAATGTTTGCACTTACTGTTCCTCCTCAGGGAATTTCTTTTCCCATTCTTCAAGATTATATGTCATCTCTTTTGCACTTTCAAGAAGTTCTTCACTAGGCCTATCAGACATTACTTACCCTTCTTAGCTTGTTCTCTTTCGGTTTCACCGTCTCTAACTTCATAGTAACCCCTACGAATACCAACAAAATAAAAAGGGTTCTCCTTAATAGTTTTGATTGCAGTCTCATAACTACAATCTAGACTTGAAGCAATTTCTTTTGTACTTAATTGCTTAGAAAGGTTGTTTTGAACCCATTCTTTAAGTTCTTTAGTTTTATCTTGCTTTTCTTTCTTAGCCCAGTTTGGGACTTCACCGGTTAATTCTTCAATCAATGACTTACCAACCATATGGGATGTGAGTGTCTCAACTACATTAAGATTGTCTCTAAATGCCTTAGCAATAACAAACTGTGCTCTTAATACTTCTTGGTTGTCTACTTCTTTAGGTTCCAACTCTCGGCTTCCTTCTTAAAATAGTCTTCCCAAAGTTCAAGTTGAGTAGGCATTTTTTTAATCTTACGATTCTTGTTATAAGGAGACATGACTACTTCTATCATGTTACCAACTTCAATTTGATACTTCTTATCACCAGGTCTAGTGCCGTCTTCTTCAACTGGTCGGTGGTCAACTGGTATGTAATAAACCTTGTCCCAATAGTTGTTTAGTTCCCAATCCATTTCCATTTGACATACTCTTAGAGTGTGGGCACTATCACGGTCCATCATATCTTTTCTAGCTTTATAAAGTTGATAAGCAGTTTCATCCATTGCCCAACGTTCACTGATTACAATGTCTGCTTTTAATGAACCCTTAGCAAGCATCTGACGGCGGCGTTCATAAATACAAGCAACTTGGAATGAATTACTTTCTGGAGAAAGTGATAACTTACCATCCCCTTGACCCCAACCTAAAACACTTCTAGTTACACTTCCTAGTGGTGCAATTGCTAGTCCTGGATAAGTTTCATTTATAACTTTTCTTAAAATCTTGGCAGCAGTTGTCTTACCTGTACCATGACTACCAGTGAATGTAATTTTCATGTTTTCCTTTTTAGATATTATAGAATGGTTGGAGGTGGTTGTTTAATACCACCTATTGTACCTTTTCTATATCTACTTCTGTGTTTCTTAATAGGTTCTTTAAATGCATCAATCCTAAGAATAATTAACTTCATTTGCCTTGAAGTCATTTTATTCTGTCTTCTTAATGAGTGGGCAATCTTTTGCAAATCATCTAAACTAAATCTTCTGTCCCCACCTTTGGTCCTTGTTATTACAATTGGTGTACCATCAGCATTTTGCCAATATCCAAGCCTTTCCTTCATCAAGAAAGATTGTGTAGTTAGGTCAAAGAAAGCGGCTGCCATACCTGCAGTAAAGACAGGGTCATCATCTCTTCTAATGTGTCTAGTATAACCGCTACTTGATTGGTCGGACATAGAGTGCTGTACGACTCTTTCCTGGTAGTGTTGACATTAGTATTTGTTCCATGCCTATGTTACCAACCTTAAGTTCTTTTTCCAATGCCTCTTCGTTTAGTTCCCAATATGCATTGGTTTCTTCTGCCCTTTTACCACCTGGATAAATTGTGTACTTTACAGTTTCAATGTAGTTAGTAATACTCTTGAACTGGTCCTCATCTAGGTTCTCTTTGAGTAGGTCAATGTCAACATTCAACTTACCACCAGATACTTCTTTAGAAAGTTTAACATTAAACTCTGGTGAGACAAGGTAACCGCTTTCTGCGTTTGAATCCTTGCCTTCAAATTCTAACTGTAGATTAATTGTACTAGTTACATAACTTTTAAGTGCAGTTTCACGACCTTCAGTAATATCCTTTACTGCACGAACTGCAAGTAGTTCATTTGTAAGACTGTTAATCTCTTCAACTGAAAGTACATGCACATCTGACAAATCAGTTGTACCTAATACATCTAGACAACTATTAAATGAATCAAGTGCATCTGAACTTACCGCAACTGAATTTTCACGTTGAACTTCAGCACGACTTTTTGTCTTTGCAACCTCTTCTGTAAATTGAGGTTCACTTACCTCAACTAAATTTTTCCTACTTAGGCGTTCTGCCAAACTTTTTTCCATACTATCTCCTTTAAATACTAACTACTTATAAATATAGTAAAGGTCGAAAAAGAAATCAACCCTTTTTTACTTCTAGGCTTTTACTAGTAACATAGTAAATGTCACCACCTACACCCATTGCTGTTTTGGTAGCATTTTTAGCTGCCTTGATAACATCATTCTTTGTCCATGGGCCTTCATCACCCAAACTACCAAATGCTTCTCCACCGCCTGAACCCATTGCCCATCTTCCACTAACTGGTATTGTTATAGAAAAATCTTCATCAATTGCAACTAAGTTATCTTCCCAAGCCATAATAATACCTGCACCAAAAGATTCAACTTTTCTAGAACTTTCTAGTGCACCATGGGAATCTAATGCTTCTCTTAATGCTGGGATTATCTCTTTAATAACAAATTTTTCTATATCATCTCTGTGATAATCACGAAATTCAGGCCAATCGGTCCAATGTTGGATTACTTGCATAGCACGAATACTACCACAACCACCAAAAACATACTTACGGTCTTTTTCAACCCATAATTTACCGGGACCTTCATCGCTTTTGTTATAGTCCCAAGAGATTTGTGAGTCGGCAGAAATTACTACACCGTCTAGTCTAGTTATGGCGGCTGCTAATACAGTCATGACTTAGTTTGCCAATCTGGTTCTGCTTTGTGAGGACCATGAGGACTTGTGTGAACCCACTGGTCATCATCTCCAATACGGTCCCAATCTGTTGCACTAGAACTATATTTAACAATTTCTTGTCCACAGTGTTTACATTCTGTCATAGTCTACCACTCCAAAGAGACCAAAAAGCTACTCCTGCAAGAATAGCACAAAAGATTATATTTTCTAACATTAGTTCCACCCACCACCAATACCAACCAATACAAAAAGAAAAAATGCTAATGCACCAAGAAAAAGTCCATGTACTAAGATATTAATGAATAATCCCATTAGTAATACTCATCCTCATCTGTAACAACTTCTTCTGTTACTTCTTCTTCTCCTTCAACAGTTTCAGTTTCTTCAACATCTTCAATTGCTGGTTCTGATTGTTCTGTTAGAAGACTATCAACAACACTTTTAAACTGTGGACCAACAACATTGTCCCAGAGTTCATTAAAGTAATGTTGAGTATTTTCATTCATTGCTTCAAAAGTAAGTTCAGCACCTACTTCTGGTTTAATCCAATCCCATTCACCCTTGGCATTCTTTACTTGAAGTGAAGCACCAATGTTTACTGATAATTTTAACATCTTATCCTCCTTACTATAATTATAGATACTATTTCATTTTATTTCAAGTGGATGGAGAGGGATTCGAACCCCCGAACAATAAAGAACTGGTTTACAGCCAGCCGCGTTTGGCCACTTCGCTACCCATCCGGTGGAGGAAGAAGAGGGATTCGAACCCTCGGTGGGCTATAAACCCACGGTTGTTTAGTAGACAACTGCCTTAAACCACTCGGCCATTCTTCCAGTAGGTCAATAGCACTCCTAGTATAAAGGAGGTGAAAACTAAGCAGATACTATTGACCAGCGCCCCCGGTAGGACTTGAACCTACAACCTGCGGGTTAGAACTCCGATGCTCTGTCCAGTTGAGCTACAAGGGCTGTTTTATTCAGTATAGTTAAATCAGTATTTAGAATCAACCACTACCAGGGCCATATGGATCTGTAGAAATTCCATTTGCCCTAAGTATTTGAATTGCCCTATCATAATAAGAACTATTCATAGCACCAATTTGAGGTGCTGCCTTTCTAATTAATGCGTAAATCCATTGTTGATTATCAGCTGGATTTTCAAAAGCAGCCAAATAGTTAGGACCAGCAGGAATGTTAGATCTTTCAAGTAGAAAACTGGCAGCCCATCTAAGTTCTTTATTCATATTAATCTTTTCTAATTAAATGGGATAGTTTATCTTGATTATCAAGAATATACTTAGGGTAAGAGTTATCCAATTCTACTGTTTTGAGTGTAAAACCACGTCCAAAAACATCTTCATTGTTGACCATACGTTTTGCAATTTGCTGAATAGTTTCTTCATTGTCATACTCCTCATGGGCATAACTTCTAATCTTTTTTTCAATTTGCTTTTCACCACCAAGAAAACTCCAATGCCAACCAGCATCAGGTAGTGTCATGCAAAGGTGTTGGGAATGCCTCATGGTTTCAGCATCCATCAAACGATACTTTTCCATACTACAAATTCTAGTTCCTGCCCAGGGTTCACTCATGTTTCTAACATTGAGATAGTATTGGTGCATCTTTTGTTCTAGTGCATACATAGCGGCTGGATTAAAATTGTCCCTTACCCATTCAATTGCTTGTGGGTCTGGTATTTCATCTAGGTCACTAGTCATAACAATAGAATCTTCGTTAATACCATATGCCCTAAGGTCAATTTGAGTTCCTCTTTGGAACCTGTCTCTTTCCCAGGTGTTCATTCCAGATGAGAACTCAACTACATAAGTGAATACCTTTGGATGGTCATAAGTTTTAGAAAGTAATTCTTTAGGGTCACCTTGAAAGGTGTGAGTTGCTTCTTTAATAATAAAGAAGTCAACCACATCTTCTAGGATTTTTACTCTAAGGTCTAATAGTTCTAATTCGTTATTAAAAAGAACAATGTCAACTACTTGTCTTTTTACTTCTTCCATTCTACTGTTCCACCCTTAAGAAGGTTAGCACTCTTAGACTTGTTAACTGCCTTGTTAAAGACATTTGTCCAGTCTTTCATAACATGCTTCCAAGTTAGTTCCTGGGCAAACTCATAAGCTGCTTCAACCTTCTTTTCTACAATTCCGTTCTTATTTTCCATAATTTCGATAATTGCATCAGCAGCATCTTCTACATTCATAAGTGGACGAATACGGTCGTTGTCATTTTCCTTAATAATCCAATGTGAAGGACTATCACCAGAACCTGCAACCCAACCACGCTTACCATTGTCGGTAATTTCTGGAATGCTAGTATTGTTTGGAACAACAATTGGTGTCTTAGTTGCCATTGCTTCTGTAATACTCAACCCCCAACCTTCACCCATACAGGTAGTTAGGTAGCAATCTGCAGAGTTGTAAAGTTGGTTAACAACTTCAATTGGGAATCCTGCATGTGCAGAGAATTGCCCTGGGTTAGGAAGAATCCAATCTTTTTGAAGTTCAAGGCCAAAGTTCTTAGATTGCTCAATAATACTTCCACCAAAGTCTGTTTCTTGCATGTGCATGTACAAGAATGGTTCCTTGTATCCACGGTCTCTAAGTTCTTTTAAAATCATGAAGGAACGACTAACATCTTTACGACCTTGATTACGATTAAGGTTCATAATAATAAAACGGTCCTTATTGTCACCAAAGAAAGCAGAACGAATTTGCTTCTTATCCTGTTCAGGAAGTGGGAAAAAGTTAGTTGTGTTTGTACCGTGATAGATAACGTCATGCTTTTCAGCCGCTGTTCCACTCCACTTAATACTTTCATTCTTTGCATATTGTGTATAGGCAACTGGGAAGTCAAATGAGTTAACACATTGTGTAACCCACTCTTCTTTTGGACCACAATCAAACGGGTAATAGTAAACTGTACTAAAACTCTTTGGCTTGTTACGTTGCACTTCAAGAATCTGAGGTGTAATTGGCAACATAATAAAGGTGTCCTGAACAATGAATACTACGTCATAGTCACCTTGCTGGAGTCGGTCAAGAAAAACTTGTCTTCCATGAAGGTCAGCGTAAGGACCTTGCTGTCTTAGTGCACTGATAGCAGGCCATACTTGTCCGGGCCATTGGGTTTGGTCAAAAGGTCCTCCGTCATAGTTAATAGCAACAACATCAATGTCATACTTTCCTGTTGCTTCTAGTTCTCTCATAATGTTACCCATTACGGTAGCGAACCCAGTAGCACAGCAGTAATCACCGTACGCCAATACTTTTGTTTTTGCCATTAGTTGTCTTCCTTTGCCTTAGATAGTTTGTTGATAATAATTGAAAGAATTGTTATTCCGTAAACTCCAAAGAAGGATTCAACCCCTACTTTAAAGTTCCAAAAATAACTAGCTAACAATGGTGCAAAGCATACAACAGCAATAATTGCTATTAGTAGAATTAAACCTATTAGGTTAATAAAAAATGAAACTAGTGTCTTCATTACTTGATCCAATCCTTTGGAGTTAGGGTACTATCATTATACGGGGTTTTATACCTCTCTATCAAGTTTCGGTTTTGGCTACCCCACTTTTTAAGGTAATACTCTCCACTCTTAATAGAATTGATTGGCTTAGTCAACTTCTTAGTTGTCTGATTGCCTAGGTGAATGTAAGGGATTTCATACTTTTTAATATTAAATCCAAGTAAAGTGATACGATAATGCATATCATTATCTTCCCACCAGCAAGGGTCAAAGTTTTCATCAAACCAACCACACTTTTCCCAGAAATCTGCTCTTACCATTACCATTGAGAAAAGTTCTTTTTCTACATACTTATACTCTGTATCTTCATCTGAGAATACAATCTCAAATGGTTCATCAAAAGTATCTCCTACATGTAAAGGAGCTGTTAAGACAATATTGTCTGATTCCTTACTCATTGCACTTACCCAGGCATCAATTGACCATGGTGCAAAAAGGGTATCATCATTAGCAATAATAATATAATCACAACCATCCATGATGGCTTGCTTCATACCATTGTTCCAGGCCTGAGACAAAGGTAGTTGATACCTATACTGAGGTTGGATGTAAACCTTTAATTCATTCTCTTTAGTTTTTGCACTATAGATAAGGTCAACTGCTTGGTCAAAATTATTTAGGATAGGAATAACCAATCCAACTTTAAAAGGTGAATTCCCCATTTTCCGCCGCTTTCTTAATTTTCAAATCATTAATGTAATCTCTGTTTGCTTTTTTACAAGGTTCACAAGGAACTTCTTTTCTTCCTAAGTGACCTTTATAAGCACTGTATGTACCACATACTCTGGCCTTTCGACCACGCCCTTGAATCTTAGTTCTGTTTTCTTCTTTTTCTCTTTTTGCTTCACTAACACTATACCAAAAAACTGTTTCAGGTTTGATAAGTATTATGTCTCTGTTCATCCTAATGGCAACTCTATCTTTTTCAGTTGTACCACCCCAATAACCATGGGCTTCATACTTAAGGGCATGTTCTAGGCAGGCATCCTTTACAGGACAAATTGCACATCTCTCTTTAATAACTTTAGAGACAACCGAACCTCTACCAGGATAAAACATATCTGTTGGTAGGTCTTTACAAATAGCATCACTTTGCCAACTGTAATCAATAACTTCTTGGTTTTCTCTTCTCATATAATTATAGAAGGGATATTGGTGAGAAGGAGTCCCCGGGAGGAGGAATCAATTTCAACTGCGACTCCCGGGCGACCCTGTAAATAGACCCATTTTCTGAGTCTGCAACTCCTTACCTAATATCAGGACTCCTTTACATTATCCTTTCCAAAATTCTCTGCTCTCTTAATTAAAGAAACCATATACTCTACAAACTCTTCTATGTCAGAAAGGTTTTCTTTCTTATCACTGTGGTCAACCATAATTGTCTTACCAATCATAGTAGAGTGTATCTTCCCGGACAAGATGTAGTCCATCAGTTCTCTTTGCATCTTGTCATACTTCTTTATTTTTTTCATACTTATCTTTCTTTCTCCCTACCAGCCGTGTCCGCAACCATATTGGTCGGGAACATAGCCACTCGAATTTATTTTTTTTGCTATATATATTTGTTCTTCTATAGAAGCATCAGCTGCATTATTAGCAAACTGACCACCACCATAAGAAGTCCAATTGTGATTAGTAATTCCTAGACCTCCAGAGTATAGGGGACCTCTGAGAGTCCAGTTATAACCGGTTTCACATACTGCTACCTTCTCCCACTTTAATACTATTTCTCTAGGGACAAGTCCTACATTTACTACAGGTGTTTCAATTTTTGTTGTCGTTGTTACTGTATTGTTGGTGTCCGCAGAAGCATTATTTACTATAAATAATGATATTGCTAAAACTCCAAGTGCAATTAAACGTGTCAAAATTACTCCAATGTTAGATTAATAAGAACATTTAGTTACTATAATTTCTCCTCTCGTTTGATTAATGAAGTATATAACAAGCTACTCTTGATTTCAAGAATTAAATAACAAACCTTTTGGTGTCATTTCAATGGTGTCATCCATATCTACATTCTCATCTACTACACCTCGAATGGCTTCTGCTTCAGATCTTCTTCTAAGAATTTTGCCATCCACCCGCTCCTCAATAGTTCCCACTGCGACTGGACGGTAGATCCAGGTATTACTAATGCCCTTTGAACGGGAATCTGCACGATTGATACGGTCTTTCCGTTGTTTGTATTCTGCATAAGTCCTGGGAATTTCGATGTTCCAAAGATATGGTGCATATAGATTTAGTCCTTCCTGACCAACATCACTTGTAAGTAACACTGCAGGACCTTTAGTTGAATTAAAAGTTTGAATGTTACGGGTTGTCTCTTCTGACTTCATACCTACACCCCAAATTGGTAGGATAGGAACTCCAGAAAATTTTTTCTTTAAAGCTTCAAGGTATGGGAATAGTGTCCCATGTGTCCAGAAAGTAAACAATACTACTTTTTCATTTGCTTCAAAAATTGTCTCAAGGTTACTTTCAATCAATTGATACTTAGCACTGTTTTCAATAGAAATCAAATCATCAAATTGTTCAACTATTTCTTTAGCAAACTTACTTTCACTATTCCTAAGGCCTTCGGTTGTGTTACAAATCATTCTTAAAGTATCAATATAGGCCCAACTTGAAACAGGGTTATCTGGATTGTAACGTGCCCTTGCCTCTTCTTCTGCCCAATCATAAACAATACGATCTTGGTCAGAAAGTTGGTAAACTATTCTCTTCGGCATACTTTCTGGAAACTGCTTAGCAATGTGGGGGTCACTTTTCATTGCAATGTGAGTCCAGTTTTCATGTTTCTTACCAAGGAGTGGTAATTTGGTACGGTCCCACTCTCTAACATAAAGTTCACGAACATAACCACGTTCAAATACCTCTAGTTCTTTAGCATAAACTCTTTTAAATTCATCTCTTGTAAGGTCACTAACCCCAGGGATACCAGGACTAATAGTTGTAAAAATATTTCTAATATTTAAAGGACTAGTTGTGTAAGGAGTTGCTGTTAGTGCAAGACATTTGGTTCCTTCATTCTTACTAAGAAGTGTCTCAAAACCTTCACTGAGCAAACTAGTTCCTGTATTGATTTTTTGTGCTTCATCAATTACAACTAGAACTCTCTTGCCTTCAATTTTTTCAAGAATTTGTTGAAGGTCAGTACGGGAATAATCCGCAACTTTTCCTCTTACTCCTGCTTTTTTAACCATACTAGGACCACGAACTTTTTCGTAGTTAAGAACTAATACTTGACTATTGTCTTCTTTGTAAAACTTGTGTCTTTTGCTTCTTTCAAGCTCACCAACTTTTGCAACTGAACAAGTAGTCATACGTTTAAACTCTTGCTCCCAGTCATGTTGTTTAATTTTTTTACAAAAAACCAGTACAATATCTACTAAATCTTCTTGAAACAACTTTTGACTTATTAAACAACTGAGAAGTGTTTTACCAGCACCTGTATCCCATTGGATTAAGATTCTGTTACAATCATCATTTTTTACTTGATTCCAGACCATGTTAAGGCCTATATTTTGAAAAGGAAATAATTTATTACTTAATAAGAAAGGTGATGATACATCAAAGTTATTAGTAATTGAATTATAAAGCTTATTATATAAAGTTTCAGCCTCATCATCTTGAAACTTAAAAACATAACCATCAGATTCAAGTTGATTATGAAATTCAACTAGTCTGTCTCTATTTCTTAGTGTACCATAAGGGTCAATATAGTTTTTATCTAGAGGTGTGAGAGATGAGTATCTTAATACTCCATTGAGTAACTCACTCTTCTGTATGAATACAGTATTCTGTGACATGGTCATAATTTTAATAGATAAACTCTATAAAATCAAGAGTTAATCTAGATAATATGGGTAACTTATGTTCATCAGAACACCAATATCGTATTGAGAAGGGTGTAGTTCTGACCTTAATTGGAATAGTGGTCTTTGAGCAGGTGTTCTCTTCCAACTTAGTTCATTTGTCTTTGGATCTCCTACATAATTAATTTGAGTTGTACTGTAGTAAGGACTTTGAGTATAATTAGGGACTAATGTTAAAGAAGAAATTTGTGCGTTATCTTGAAGAATAGTTCCTCTAAGTTGTATCTGGTTGCTAGGAGCCCTTAGATTAATAGTGGCATCAGGGTCATTAATTCCTGTGGTAATCCAATTCCAGTTATTCCCTGTACCATCTGAGCAATACTCCCATGTTACTGGATTATAGAAGATTCCAAACATTGCAAGGTCATAAGACTCTCCTTGGCCATTTGTTTGAGTTAGTCTTGTACTAAAGTTGTTTGAATTGTAGTAACCTGAAACAAGTGTAAAGGGAACTTCAATGTCAACCCAAGTGCGTGGTGGTATATTTGAAAATTGCTTGTGGGCAAGCTCAACACCATTTGAATAAAGTGTACATTTGTAAGTTCCAAAACTAGTATTAGGAAGGTATATTCTTGAAACTGCAGAAATTCTCATACCACTAGTTACCAAAGGCCGTGTCCATGAAGATGGTGTGAATCCACTTGAACCAAGGAAGTATCCTGCTTGACTTAAACCAACAGTTCCAGAAACTGCTATTGAAAAACTTACACTACTTGTATTAAGTGGTTGAGTAGTTGTAAATGTCAAGAATTGGTTTGCACCACTTATGTTTGTAGTGTAACCACTTGTTGTTACCCCACCAGCACCACTATACGTAACATTAGTAGTAACAGAACCTGAACCACTTGCAGTAATTATAAATGTATATCCTCTAAGTTGAATAGCACCCAAGGATGGAGTAACACTATAAGCATCAGAACCAAAATCTGTATTACCATAATCAGGTTGACCCCAAGAAACATTTGTTGATACCGGCAAACCAATACTAGTAACACCTGAAATAGATGCATTTGTAACAACACTATTTGCACTTAAGGGACCGGACCATCCTGTTCCACTTATAACAAATGCTTCTGCTGTAGTTAAAAGGTTTTGGCCTCCACCAACAACTGCCGATTGAACATAAGTTTGAACAGGGTTACCACTAGGTACAAAACTCCATACACCATAGTTTGTACTACCTTGTATGTTAGAAACAGTTGATATACCACTAGTAGTAATACCTAAGTTTGCAAGATTTGAACCTAGTAGTACTGTTTGGGCATTTGTCAAATAAGGAACCCAGTCACTACTTAAAGCAGCAAACTTAAAGCTTGGATAATTACTAAAAGTTTTTAAGTTTTTTGTTATTAGTTGTGTACCAGCAAGGCCTGTGTAACCCATACCACTAACAACCGAGTAGGTTACACCACTTATAGTAGTATTTATAATTGAAGGAGTTCTAAAAGTAGCTGTACTTGAACCACTTACAATTGTTGTTGTGTTATTTGTTAAATAATCTGTAAAGTCAGGGTAATCCATTTGAACTGTTTGGTCAGTACCATAAAGACTCAATGACTTAATACCTGTAAAATAAGCTTCATGCCAAGTTTGATTTACTGGAACTTGTTTGTAAATATGTTGTGTTACATAAGGGAATCTACGACTAATAAATGCAACATCAGTAACTGGGTTATATGTTGAGCCAAGGCCGGCAACACTTTCGACAGTCTTATAACTTACTGTGGGGTCAGTAATAGTTGTATTAGAGTTAACAAAATTTGAAGAAGAGTTATTCCCAATTGCATTTAAACTATTTAAAGTACTTGCACTTGCACCATAGAAGGAGTTTGAAGAAATATTTGTATTATAATTAGTAGTTGGTGTGACTGCTGAACTAAATACATAATTTTGATTAGCAATATCTGGGATTGCTCTTTCTGAGTTTGTATAAAAATTGTCAACCCAGTCAGGGAAAACACTAATAACTTTTTGGATAGAATCTAACTTTAAGTCATAAGGTTCTGGTGTAAGTTGAGTGAATTCAAACTTTAAATAACGAGCAGAAATTGTAGGCAATTGATAAATACCTTTTTTAAGCCTAAAGTCTCTTTGAACAGGATACCAGTAACTATTATCAAAAGAATAGTAAAGATTAAAAATTGTCCCTGTGTATAATGGGTCTATATACATTTTATTTATAGACTGTAAAGAACCCATATCAATTACAAAATATACAACTGAATCTCCTACAGGTTGTGGGGAACACTTCCAATAAGTAGTAGAGTCATTATCATTAATATTATTGATACTGTAAACAGTAGGGTTGTAATTTTCTACAAAACCAAGTATACTTTGCGTTGTAATACCAGAAACAACCGTGTTATTAACTGTTATATCCTGTAAAGTTTGAACATTTAGTTTAAATAAAAAGTTACTTACACCAAGTTGGTATTGTGTATTTGTAGGCCTTTTAGTAAGTACAAGTTGAAGTGAAGAGTTTGAAGATGTAAGAAGGTAAGTTTGACCTAAGGGCACAACTATGTATTGCCAGTAATCTGTGTTATACTCAGTTATAGCACCAGTTGATAGTTGGGTTGTTCCGCTTGGTGTTATAAGATTTAGTGTCCAATTAACAGGAACTTGAAGTAAACTAAAACTAACTGTATTACAGTAAGTGTCTCTGTTAAATTGAAAAGCTAAATTGTAAGTAGTATTTACTTGGTCATCAACTATTCCTGAATACCATTCATTAACATTTGGAGTCTGGGGGAATGAATATGCACCAATATTACTAGTTTGGTTAGTTAGTGGGTCTTGATAAGTATCTGTAGTTTGAGTAATTGTGTCAATAACTCCGGTGACTGCATAAACACCGTCAACTATCAATCCGTCCACTGTCATTGGTGGATTACTACCATTTAAGTAAGTTTTTAAAGGATTTAATTTTTTAGGGTGTAGTGTCATTATTGAGCTCCAAAAACTGTGCTTGTAACGGGCAAGGTTGGTGCACCAAGAGGGTATTGTGTAGTATACGAATTCAAAGTTTGACCACTTGCTGTAACTGGTGTTATGGTAACAGTTGATACATTTGTAGTAACATCAATTGAAACTTCTTGAGAAGTTGTAAAAGCAAAATTAGGTGCGGTTATAGGTTTACCATTTTCTAACCAATATCTTGTATAAACAGAAGGACTTTGATTATTAATTGCATAAGAAGGGGTATTAATATTATTAGCAGTAACTACTCTAGTAAATGTAAATAGTTCTGAATTATCAGAAATTGGTGTGTAGGGTACAGGAGAAAAATTATTTATATTTCCAGATACTTGAGTTATAACTGTACCAATTGGTGATACTTTTTTTAATGAATTAAGTATTGCTGTTCTTTGAACGTTACTTACAGTCAACCCACTAGGAGCATTATAAACAAGTATTGTTTCTTGAGAACCAAAACCATTACTCCAACCATTTGCACTAACTACACCGCTTGCTGTAGTCCAGTTTTCAATTACAAGTGCCTGAACTTGTGCTGTTGCTTCAGCGGTTGCCTGAATACCTTGAACAGTCCCACCTTTTAATAAGGCAGTCATTAAAGCAATCAATCTTTCACGATAGTTTGAGTCTTTAATAAAGACATCATTCCATTGTTTTGGTGTAAGTTGGTCAGTAAATGGGTTTACAGGAGTATTGTAAAATTCAGTAGTAAGTCTAGGAGCATTAAGTAATTCACCAATTGTATTTTCTAGATCTGAAAATTGAACATATTGTTGAGTTAATCTTGCAGCTATTTGAGATGCTGAAAGTTGACCTGTACCTGCATTTCCTAATAGGGAACTCATTAATATTGTTAATAAGTCTCCTGGGTTAAAGTCATAAACATTGTCTGGGAAATTTCTAGTTTTCCAAGAAAGTGTTTGACTTATATTTAAGGGTAGTGAATTACCTGTAGCCATTAGAAGTTATTAACTCCAAATACTGTATAGTTTATTTGCCAAACAGTAGGTAGTTGATTATTTGCTAATAGTATATCTTTAAAATATGGTCCACTAGAAATAGTGTTGTCTATATTATAAATTGAAATACCATAATTAATTGGGTTGTCTGCTTGAGTTGAAATTCTAATTGCTTGTACTCCAGTTGAATTTGCGGCTGCACTTAGTAAAGAAGCAATACTAACTGAAGAACCAAAGGTTACAGAATTTAAATAATTTGTAACTGCATTTTGAATAGATGTGTTAGCAACAATTGGGTTTGTATTAGGAGTATAGACAACTGAGAAATTTATTGCTAGTGGCAAGAACTTTGCTATATGAGTTAGTGTGTTTGAACCAACAACTCTACTTTGTTGAGAAAGATTGTCAACACTTACAACATCTGCATAGTAACTGTGTGAAATAGTTCCTACCTGGTAATTAACAGAACTAGGATAATTGGTTAAATAACTTCCTGTAGGGTCAACTGCTTTTAGGGCAACACCACCTATGTCTAATATACTTCCTGCAGTTTTTGTATTGTCATAGACAGGGTATGAAACAGAAACCCAACTAGTATTATTAGAAGCGATGTTACTTGTAAGGTTATTTGCAAGAACAATTTGGTTAGGGTTACCAGGAATCAAAGAAGTAATATAGTTTCCTGTTCCAATTCCAGAAATTGTATTGTTCCCGTAAGTACCACTAATTACCAAACCTACTTGCAATCCGGAGATTGAAGTAGAAGTATAAAGAACATTTGTACCTGAGAGGCCAGATGCTACTAAAGTTGTGCCATTTGTAGTTACAGGGTCAATTGCAATTGGGAAACTTATACTTCCAAAAGTAATATAACTTGGAACATTCCCTGAAACAACTTGGTTAGGAAAGTTGGCAATTGGATCTTGGGTAAAATTAATATAATAGTCACCAACGGTAGGCATAGAACCATTTGCTTGAACAAAATTATTTGCTTGGTAAGAACCACCAAGACCACTTGTAGTAATTGTATTACTAGTTACCATTACAACTTGTTCTGTTGCGGTTTGGGTATTTGTACTATTAATAAAAATATCAACAAAATTAGAGTTTAGTATTTGACCACCTGAAATAATTGTTCTACTACTAATTGGTGTGTAAGTAGATTGAAGTTGAACAGTCGCCCCGGTATAAGTTGCAGGAGAGTTATTTGGTCCTGGTATGAAAGTTACTCTAGGAGCACAAGTTCCACTAATATTTTGGTAATAAGTGTAATCAACATTTCTTGTAAATATAGTTTGATTAGGTGAATTTAAGTTAGTACCAACAACTTCATAACCTGCCGGATAACTAAATTGTGAATCTGGAATCTTACTATAGATAGTATTAACAGCGGTAGTATTTGAACCACTAGTAACTATAATATTCCAAGGAATGTTTTGGTTAAAAGTTACAGTAACACCACTTGATACAACAGCGTTGGTACCAGTTACTGTAATACCAATTGTATTTTGATAATTCAAAGAAATGCTATTTAGTAGACCACTAATAGCAGTTGCAACGTTTGCAAAAGTACTTGTACCATTTAAAGTAGTTGGTGCAGTACCAGAATAGACATAAGCAATGTTTAAGTAACCACTTGCAGTAGGTGCTGTTCCTGAAAGGTTATAGTTCGTTCCGTCATAAGTAACAGTTCCTGTATAAATACTAGCAGGAGTGGTACTTGAAATTGGTATAGAAACATTTGGTTCTAGTGTTCCCAAGTAACCTGAAGCAACCAAACTTCCAGATATTGCTATAAGTTGTGCTTGGGTTTGCAACCCAATATTAAAAGCTGCTGAACCACTAATTACTGTACCAATTTGAAGATTTTCAGAATAATTTTGTTGAGCATTAACTATATTAGTTTGAGTGACAGAAGGATTTTGTTGAGCAATAGATTGAAACTTAGAAATTGTCCCTGCAAAGTTAGAGAAAGCAGTGTTTAAGAATCTTTGTTGAAGTTGACTATCAGTTTCAGTATCACTACCACCTGAAAGTGGGTAAGTATTAGTTACTGTGGTTACACCTACCAAAGGACTTGTAATTTTAGTTATGGTATTTGGGTCTAGGTTATTGAAAGAACCAGGAAGTGTTGAAATAATTGGAACATTAACACTTGTTTGACCACTTGCTACAGTTGCAGGGCTAGTTGTTGTAAAAGCAACATTGGTAAAGTATTGATTAAGGTTTGCTGAAACTTGGGTGCCTAGCGGGACATCATAGTTTTGTACTGCAGGACTTGTTGTGCTAAAAACAGCAGTACCAATGGAACGAGTACCAAGTTGTCTAGTAATACCAAAAATGTTTACAAAGGCGTCAAGTTCTGAACCAAAATAACTTGTAACATCCAAACCATAAGTAAGCAGAGTTGAGTTATTGGTAGCATTTGCTATTTCTTGTGCTACTGACTCCATAATCTTATAAGTAGCACTACCTACAGTTGTGTCCCAAGTTGGGTCAGAAACTGAAAGTGAGGTTAATAGTCTAGTTAATATAGTATTTGTATCAGCCATTGTTAACCTGTATTCCGTTTGGTGTGATTAATAGATTTAGTGCAAATTGTTGGCCATTTAAAGTAGAAATAGCAACAGTAGCATTTATAAAACCAGTTCCTTGTAGAACAGTTATGTCTCCAACACTTTGAATAATTTCAGACTTGTTATAGTAACTTAATTGAGAACTTTGTTGAAGGTTTTGAAGATTTTGAAGTTGCTGGGCAGAATAAAGTGAAATTATTCTTTGAATTTCTGCTTGAACTTGAGATAAGGTACTAGAAGTGATTGGCCCACCAATCATTGAATAAAGTGTACTACCAAAGTTTGGTGTAGTATAGCCAATACCGTATTGTTCTTCTAACCAGAGTGCTAAGTCTTGGACTAATTTGTTAGAGCCTACAACAAATTGAAGTCTTCCACCACTATCTAGTACAAGATCCCCATTGGAAACTTGCATGCTTTTCATATTACTTCCTTAAGTTTAGATGTTGAGTACATTAAGTCTTGATAATCTTGTAAACTACAGCATATGGCTGCATATTATTGTGACCTGAAACACTAGTAATTGCGGTGTTGTTACTGGTGTTAAGTCCGGTTTGAGCAGGAACTGTAAAATTAAGACCAGGAATAGCTACACTACCACCAACAGTCATTGCAGGAATAGAAAGTGCAGGTATAGAAGCACTATTGACAGTGAGTGAAGGTACAGTAAAACTTGCACCAGATAGACTGTGGGTGTGACCAGAGTCACTAGCAGAAGTAGTAGCACTAGAAGTAATACCTGTTGTTGCAGATTGAGTTGGGTTAGCAGTACCAAAGTGATTACTAGGGGTTCCGCTACCATAAAGGTTTCCACCACCACCAGTATTGTATACCATAAAAGCATAAGATCCAGCACTATGTGTGTGACCAGGATCTGATATACTTACACTTGTACTAGCACTAATATTAGCAGTACCACTTCCTGTACTTCCTGAACCAATAGTACCAGCAGCCGCTACAGTAGTAGTTGAACCTGTGGTACCAGTTCCTGTACTATAAGTACTACCTGGGATACTAAGACTTACACTAGAACTTGTACCTGTACTAGTTGTTCCTGTAGAACTTGGGACTGTAAAGGTATGAGTGTGGACATTGAGAGGAGTTTCTCCACTTTGGAGTGTGTGCATAAACTCTCCGCCAAGTGCAGCAAGAGGATATGCTGTTCCACTAACTCCAATTGTAACTTTACCTCTTAAGTCTGGAACATTAAAACTTGCACCAGAACCACCCCAAGTATAGGCAATTGCGGAAAATAGAGTAGCGTAAATTGTTGTACTATAACTTGCACCATCACAAATTAAATAACCTGTAGGTACATTTGCTGAAGGACCTGCAAAATCAATAACTGTTCCGGCAGGAATACCTGCACCTGCACTTGGTGTTTGCCAAACAGGCGTTGGGACTGTACCACTTAAAGTTAATACTTGACCACTAATACCAACAGGATATTGAGCAGTCCAGGTAGGTGTTGTACCACTTAAAGCAAGTATGTAACCACTAATTGTTGGACCAGGTAATCCACTAACTGAAACTGAAGATGACCAGATAGCACCGCTTATACTAGTTGAAGTGAGAATTTGTCCAGTAGAAGTTGGTACACCACTAATAGTAACACCGTTAATTGTACTAACACTAATTTGGCCTACATAACGACTTAATCTATATGCAGTAGTTGTATTTTCAATAAACCAAGTTTGACCTTGTTTAATCATGTCTGAAGTTACACCGGCAGGCAAAACATCCAATGCAATTTGATATTGAAAACCTCTATTGTCTTGCCCTGTAGTCCAAAGAAGACTATTAAGTGGGTTTATATAAGGGTCATTTAATATAGTTACTCGTCTATTTGTTGTAACAACTGTAGAATTAGCATTAAGTACCATAATTAACCTACTTGTGGTGGGAAACCATAATGAAGTAATGAAGGTTTACTTGTTAATGTTTTCCTATAAACTGGACAAGTAACATTTGCAATTGTATAAAAACCACTTGCTCTATCACCTTGATGTTGAACACTTTGAACGTAGACTTCAATACCATGGTCTTCAAGCCTAATCCTCATACCAGGATAAAGTTCAGGCATAAATGAAAGTCTAATTGTTGAAGAATATTGATTTGCCCAACTTTGCATAAACAATTGCCAGGCATACATAAATTCTGTGACATGACTACGAATCATTGGTTGTTCTTGAACAAGAGGCCTCATACCGTATCTAGCAAGAAAATTATTTGCAAAATTTCTTCCTAATTGTTTGTAAAGAGCATCTAGTGCGGTAGTTGTTGCATTGGGACTATCTGCAGTTGCAAAACCAAATAATATTGCCATAATTTCTGGTATTTGAACAGAAATAATACCGTTACTTTGCATCCAATCAACTAAACCAACACTTGTTCCTAAGTTTACTTGGTCACCACTAACTGCAATGTGAGTTACTAATTTAGTGTCATCATGGTAAATAGTAAAATCAATAATTTCTATATCATGGACACTTAGTGAGGGTGCTTGACCGTAAAGACCAAAATAATCTGGGAACCATGCTAAGAAGTCACCATTAGGAGCACTTTGAAATTGCCTCAAACTACTTTGCACCATTGTTGCAACACTTTGAAGTACAGGTTGGTCTGTAACAAATGCTCTTGGTGTACCAATAAGTGCTAATGTATTTTGGTCAATCTGTGGTGGTTGAAAAGTTATATTAAAGTTTGTTCCAGTATTGGTAGCTGTTGTAGGAAGATTACCATTTGTTGGGTTGTTTACAGTTCCTGTAGATGCAGGGCCACCTTTCCATGTACCATAAGGTGTTGGAACCCAAATACCAGGATTTGTGTATGCCCTAGGATTAGTGCTTCCTACACCCCAAGTTCCTGCTGCTTTGTGTTGATAGTGACCACCATCCCAAGGGCATGCTTGAACTGCAGTTTTAAAAATGTTAATTGCACTACCTAAATCTTTTGGTGCACCAGGTGTATTAGCACTAGGCAATGGTATGTCTGGTATTAATTTTTTGTTACTATCATATTTTTTGGTAGGAGTGTATGTACCATTAGAATATCTAGGCCTACTATCAAATACTGCACCAATTGCCCAATAAATTGAGGTATTCATTTTATAACCCCACCATTGAGCTGCAGCATCAAGTGATTGAAAAGCAGCACCTGGTGTACCACCTCTACCTACAGCAGAGCCTAAACTAGTATCTGTATCACCAAGAGGATTGTAATAACAAGCCCAGTTATCAGCATTTTCTAGTGTAATCCAAAGATTAATGAGAGCGGCATTATTATCAGTGTTTGGGAAGCCACCATATAGTAAACATAAGTGAGCCCAAGAAGTACTATTGTCATATCTCCAAGGGGATATTGGAGCTTTGTTCCAAGGAGGAGGACCACCTGAGTTGTTTGCACTACTTGGTGTGTTCTTTGTAACTACAGTATTAGTATCACCTGTAGAACTTGTAGTTGTTGTTGAAAGTTGCCCACCTTGGTTAACTGTTTGACTAGTTGTAGTACCACCTTGAGCAAGTGTATCGCCTAATGAATAACCGTAACTTTGAAGTTGACTAACAAGGGTTGTAGTATCCTGAGGACCTTCATGAACTTTTGTAGGGTCTGCCCATGCTAGGGTTACCCTGATATTATTTGACAAATAAAAATCACCAGTAGTAGAAGTACCAGTAGAAGTTTTATGCTTCCCAACATTTTGGGTAACCGGTGTCCCTGCTAGGTATTCCCATGCGGCTCTACTAAGAACAATATTGTTTGCTGTGTTACCTGCAATACTTGCTTTAACTACAACTTGTTTAGCATTTGCAATACTAGTAACAAGTATAGGTCTACCATTATCCCAACCAGAACCTTGACCACCAAGCCAATTTGCCGCTTCAGCTGCATTACCAATATTACTAGTAAAATAAGGCCAAGAAATTACACACCAATAATCTGGATCTTGCCTATCAGCAGAAACAGGTTGAGGCTTATTACTACCATTTGAATAATAATCCCAAACATCTTTAACTGATACAGTTTGAGCAATAATACCAGTTGGTCCGTTAGGGATTGTGTATCCTAATGCACCACCTTGAGCACCATTAAGTAGTGTACCCGGTGCCATAACAGCATTTGTTGATACACCGTTAGGAATTGTAACTGCTTGAATTTGGGTAGGATCTAAACCACTATAAGTAATATTTGTTTTATTAATACCGGTACCAATTAAGTTATTACCACTAATAATTCCGGCACCATCAAGTGCTTGCATCAATGTTTGAGCACCGTCTTGAGATACATAAGGGGTGTTTGTATTAATTAAAAAATTGTATGTTTGAGCAGCATTTGCTATCCAACCTGAAGGTATAGATGCAACATGAATGTTAGGCAATGGGATTCCTACAACATTAGAAAGTACATTAACAATACCTTGAGCTGCACCACCATCACCCCATTTTGAAGCATCAGATGTTGAGGCCATAAGCATACCAGGCATTAATGACTGGAAGGAAAGGTTATTAACATCCCAAAAACTGTTTTGAATTTTATAAATAGTGCATTGTGCCTCAAAAGTTACCGGTTGAGGGACTAAAGTAATTATAGGAGCATTAGTTATATAACCTGTAAAATATTGTAGATAAGTATCTCTTTTTAGATATATAACTACTTGGTCCATTGTTTCTATAGGGAGTGATGTTTGACCACTTGCTATAGACTCAGGAGGAAGTGTGTACTTCCACCCTTTATTTACTAAAGTAAAATTTGCATTACTTGTAGAATTTGTTTGTCTAGTAATTGAAAAGTTGGTTATATCTTCTGAAACATCTATAATTTCAAAATTACCGTCTTTGTCTTTCTTTGAAGAACTCTTTACAAAAATTTTTATATCTGGTGAATAAAAATAAGTTCCTGTAGTTTTTGAAGCCGTCATCCTGGAATCCCATCTATATTGATTCCATTACCCATGGTTATATTTACCCTGGTCCAATTTTGACCTTGTTGAAGGACAGTATTAGCGGTTGGTCTAAGTTGTGACAAGTTACCTTTAACTACAATACTTGAAGGAATATCATTATTACCATTTTGAGGAGTTAATACATTCATTACATATTGAACAGAATAAACTGCTTTAAAACGGTCATATTCTTTAGCAACTTGTAAAATCCATCCTTGATATTGTAATGGTTGTAATTGCAAATTGCTTTGAACAGGATTACTTGCTTTATAATCTGGACCTGTTGCAGTATTTGTAAGTTGGGTATAATCAATAATCCTTGAAAGATTATTATTAACCAAACTATTTGCTTTAGCAGTTGAATAAGTAGAACCTGGTCTAGAAGTTATGTCAAGGTTGGTAGTATTTGCAGCTGCATCAACAGGGTAGTAATTATTGAAATAAGTAAAATTCATAGGTGGAGGACTAACAGAAGTTGTTGCGCTCAACTTTTGATGTGCCCTTAAATCATTATGGAATTGTTGCATTGCTTGAAAACCGTTGTAATCATATTTACCAGCGGTTGTATTTCCAGTTACTTGTAATGGCCAGTCAATACCAAAACTAATCATCATTTCAGATCTACGAATTGGAACCCAAACAATTGATTGGTGTGTCTGAGCACTAGCAAATTGAGTTTGTGCAGATGTAGAAAAGTTAGTAATCCATAAATCATAAGTAGTTGTAATTAAATTTCCTTTAATATCAGAACCTGTTGAAAGGACAATATTAGAATTACCACCTCTATTTAAATAATTATTAGCTGCATTTGTCATTGTTGATTTCCCAACCAATCATTAAAAGAAGAAGCAGGGTTTGGGTTTTGACTTTGAAGAATGATACCCTTACTATTACTCCATGCAAAACCGTTCCAAGTAATAATTTCTTCATCTGGATAGTAAATTGGTTTTGAAACTAAGCAATCACTGATAGGTTTTGAATCTGCCATATTATACGTTGTAACTTGACCCTACATTAGGGGTATTTATAATTGTTTTTGCATCACTGGAAGTTGCGGCAAAAGAGTTAGCAAGTTGTGCAACACTCAGTTGGTTTACTGAATCAAGTCCTTGATAAACTAAGTTTAGTTGGCCTGTTATAGTATTACCAACACCTGCAGAATAATTAAAAATATTGCCTACTTCTTTTAAAGTTTTTGTTATCAATTGGTCGGTAACATTATTGTCTTCTATTTGAAAAGCAATTTGATAAGGATGAGTTACAGTTGTATAATCAATTCCCAAGTTAATTGTTTCAATATAGACACTTTGAGTAATAGTTCCATTTTCAGCAAAACTTGCAGGAATTACAAGTGTGGCGGCTGCTTTTGATTGAATTTGATTAGTTTGCATTTGCTTTAATTGAGAAAACAAATACATTAATTTAGGCCTACTGCCTGCATCTCCAGAAAAGTTCATTTGTTGAGTTGCAACAGAAAGTATTTGAACTACACGACCACCGTAAGTATCAATTATTTGTTTGTTCAAAATATAGTTCCACATAACATTATTAGGATTATATGGAAGTGCTATTGTTTGAGTATTTCCTAAAGTAAGGGTAGCAACACTTGTCATTATGGCATCCAACCGGTATTTTGTCTAGTATTGACATCTAATCCCATGCCTGCAAGCATTTTAAGTTGTGCATTGGTAAGTTTTTGTGGATTATTAATTAACTCAAACAAAGCGGCTGCCCTTGGACCAAGTTCAATTTGCATTTGATTTTGAGTTAATGTACCATTATTAATCCCTTGAAGTGCTGTAACACCAAAAAGATCTCCTACAGACTTAGAAGAACCATATTGCTTTTGACCAAGTGGGCCCCATTGGATGGTACGAAGTTTATCTTTACCTGAAAGCATATCTTGGAATATTTGCTGTTGTTGCTTTGCACTATCGTATTGTATAGAACCAAGAGTTTCCCAATTGCCACCAACATTTACTTCTGCTGTAAGACCAGTTTTTGAAAGATTAGCAGATGCTCCAAGTTTTCCAGCTATTGCACTAATTGAATTAGTAATACCTGTTTCACCTGTTTTACCGCCTGTTAATTGATTATACAATTTTGTAATACTTTGAGCACTTGCACCAGATATACTCTCTCCACTACCACCATTTGTCATTGCTTTAGTTATCCAATCTCTTGCAGCTTGCGGTGTCCATTGAGCACCCTTACCATCAGGACCCATTGGCATAAGTGATGAAAGAATTACATAAATTTGATATAGGTTATTATCAATTGCAGCTTGAAGGCCTGGCATTCCAGGATAAATTCCAAGACTGTTCTTAATAACATTTAAAACTGCAGTATTGGTTGCACCAGCAAGTGCTGCTGCACCACTTTGTGTACCCATTTGAGAAAATGCTTGTGTAAATGACATACCAGCGGCTTGTGCTGTAAGTGCAAGGCCTGGCATGGTTTCAAGCATCATACCTGTACCACCAATATCTTGTTGTCTAAGATAAGTATTTGCTTGTGAATTTCCTACATTAGCAAGAGAAATACCAGCAGCAAGGTCTGTTGCCATAGCACCTTGAAAACCAAGACCACCAAGTAGATTTGTAGAATAAATAAAATTAGCTCTTAATTGAGAAAAACTAGCACCTGTGGTAGCACTAGTATTAGCTAGTCCATTTAATGCAGTAGTTAATTGTTGAACAGTAGCACCGGCAGCAATTACTGAAGAGTTAAACATTTGCAAACTCTCTTGTGGGCTCATACCATATTGTTGATATGCACCACTAGCAAACCCTGTGTATTGGCCAAGTAACCCTGCATTTGGACCTGTACCACCATTAAATAAACCGTTTACATCTCCTTGAAAACCAGCAGAAAGTCCAGTCATTTGAATTTCTTTAGCAGCACCATAACTTAGACGTGGATTAAATAGTGTATTAAAAAAATCGTTGGTTTCCATACCAACCATTTTACCAGCATTATTTTCACCAGTTAAACTACCAAGAACTTGACCTTGTCGGTCATAGGCAGCATAAGCATTGTAAGCTTGCATACCTAAATAACCAGCAGCTGCAACTGGTGCAAGAGCAGTTGCTGCACTACCAAGTGCTCCTAGCAAACCTGCACTACCAGCTACTCCAAGACCACCTGCAGCTTCAGCAGCTATAGCAGCCCCTCCAATTTCTGGCATAACACTAGCAGCAACACTTTCAGGAAGCATGGCTGCTTGTTCGGCAGTCATTGGACCAATACCTTGTTCCATCATAGCTTGTGTAAAAGCACCAGAACCTGGACCACCAAACTCAGAACCTGGGGTACCAAAAATACGTGGGTGCCTACTTACCATACCACCTAATCCTTCAGTTACCCTACCACCTGAAAGTCTATCAATGTATCTACCAAGAGCAGCTACTTTACCACCAGGCATCCAATAATTAATACCCAGCATTTTTTTAGCCATTGACTCACCATATGAAGTTTGCATTTCTTCATGGCTTAAAATACCTTTTGTACTTACTGGAGCATTGGCTCTACCACTACCTCTTCTACCTTTTCCACCACCAGTATTACCCATCATAGTGGCAGTTACCAAGTTGTCTAGTAAACTACCCCCTCCCGACATACCAAAATCGGCAGCAGTTGCTTCAGGTGCACCAGGCATACCATAGCCAACATTTGCACCACCACCATCAACTACACTAGCAGGTGTTGTACTTGAAACACCTGGAGTATACCCTTCACCACCACCACTTAGACCAGAAATTGCTCTGTTAATTTCATGGGCATTTTGTGCCATGTCTCTGAAGTTAACATTTGATGAGGCTGAAAGTTCTTTAAGTTGCCTAGCGGCTTCTAGGATTCTTTCTTGTGTTTCTGCAAGTTGCCCTGCAGTTTCAAGCATTTCTCCCTGGGCAGTATTATAGTCTTGAAGTTGTTTAGTTGCGGCTTCAATACTTGAACCCCAGTCTTTTAATTGACTAGCAAGTGCAGCGGCATCTTGGGTAGAACGGTCAATATTATTAAGATTGAGTTCAATATTGGCTGTAATATCTGATGAGCCGTACCCACCCATAATATTGTCTGCCATTTTTATCCTATTCTTCTTCTCCTAGTTGGGAGACATCTATACCGTGGAATTGTTGTAGGAGTTCCAAGTCTCTTTCAAAGTCTTCATCTTTTTCAAGATCTTTGTGAGCATTAGAAATTGCGGAAAGAACTTCTTGTGCCTCTTCAACTGTTTCTGGAGTTTTCCAGACAATTTCTGAGTAACCAAGATTCTCTTCAAGTTGGTCTTCTTTCGCCCTCTTATATTCTTTGTAAGCTTCTGGGCGGTGAATTAAGAGTTGTTGTTCAAACTTTGACTCTTCAAGTTCTTGGTTTTTTCTCTTCTTTAAGATAAGAGAAATTAATAGTAGTTTTTCTTGTACTTCACTTAAGACTTCTTTGTTAAAGAACCCTCTTTCAAGGGCCATCTCAATGTGATACTGAAGATACTGATCTACTTCCCACCTTTTGGGGTATCACTGATCTCTTCTTCATCTTTAAAGATAGGGGTGACTGTAGAATCCTTAGGAAGAATTCCAATCTCTTGAAGTACCTTAAATACCTGACCTTCTAGTTCGTCAATTTCTGCGAACAGAACATCAATTACTCCGTCATACCAACTGTTGATGACGTACTCAAACTTCTGTCTAAAGGTGTTAGTTCCCTTTACAGAAGGAATTAACTCCCTACCATCTACACTCTCAAGACCTGCGGCAACAACTGCTGCTCGGTAAGCTCTACCGTATCCTACTGTGTCTTGATAATCCTTGGTTGCTAGTGTAATTTCTAGCTTTTCATTTACCGTTAGAGTTCTTACTACAAAAGTGTGAAATGGGATTTTCTTAATTTCTTTGTGCAAGTACCCTAGGTACAGAAGTCCTTCAAAAGGTTCTTTCCACTCTTCTGGAAAAACTTCTGCACCTAAAGGGTTTACGCTGCTTTGTTCGTTTCGTTTCATCTCTACTCCTTGGTCAAGGGTAACTACCTACCAATAATTATAGATGATTAATTAGTTCTTATTAAGGAAACGGTTGTAAGGCTTCTTGACCTTAGATACTGAACGGATGTCTGCACTAATGAAACCAGTTCCACTAAGTGAAGCAAGTGCTGTACCAAATACGTTGTTTGAAAGTGCACTACCTGAAACGGTAACACCATTAACAACAGTTGCACCACTAGCTTGTGAGTTAGCAACACCAGTACCACCAACGGCAAGTGTAGCACCAGCAGCAAAGTTACCACTAGCTGAAACGTATGGGCAGAAACCTTCTGATTGGATCCAACCGTAGTTACCACTAGGAATAGTAACAAGAGCAACACCAGCAAAGCGGCCGGCCTTTGTACCTACAACTGTTGGGTTAACGTTAGTGTCATCACTAGAAGCTACGTACTGTGTACCTTGTCCATCAACAAATACTTGGTAGGTAGGACGGCCGTTGGTAGCAAAGCGAGATACTTCGTCTTGCCATACAGTTACTTGACCACTTGTAATAGTAGCGTTAGCATTGTAAACATATAGGTAACGCTCACCGGCAGGACCAGTAAGTGCTTGGTTAGAAGCATTACCAGTATAGTTTGGACTAACACCAACGTTGGTACCTTGTGTTCCACCTGCATCATAACCCTGACTTGCAAAACCAGCAAGAGTGTAAGTGGTTGGTGTGGTGCTTACGGTTGTAAGTACAGTACTAAGGCTCAACTGTGCGTTAACACCTGTTGAAGACTGAGCAAGTACATATGAACCACTTGCAGTTGTAGCGTCATTATTAACGGTTACAACTTGAATAACATTTTGACGGGCACCTAGCGAAAGCTTGTCGAAGGTTTCCCAGTCGATTACATATTGGATTCCTGGAAGCATCTTACGGTGGTCCGGAAGGATAGCTTGTTGTACTCCAGGCTGCAATTGAATTACTACTGAACGGGCAGGCATTTTAATATTCCTTTCTAAGAATTAGAGAACCTGTTGACCTGGGTAGGTCAAAGCTGAAGAGTTGTTTACATTTTGGGATTCTTGACGACGGAGATACATCATCTGAACGCTCTTCGGGAATGTCATAGATCCGATATTTACAACTTCGTCTACCATAACATTAACTACCACAATACCCATGTAAGTAATCGTTCTGTGATTACCGTTTGGGTTTGTGATTACTTTTGTCACAGTCCAGTCGTTGCCTAATGCACTTCCTGTTAACTGTGCCCTGAAAACATCCAACAAGTCACTGGCATTTTGAAAACCAGCTCCAGGTAGATATGCCCAGACTTCTGCATCCCATTGTTCACGGAATGTAATATCAAGATTACCGGCTTCTAGTGCTGCCGGAAAAGCAATTTCAATTGGATAAGCACTGTCCATTGGTTGAATAGATTGTGCTTGAGCGACAGGGCGTGGTGCTGTCTCTCTAATAACATCTACATATAGTAGAGGTTGTCCATTAAAGTTGATGGAGGTATAACCACCACCTACGCGAAACTTTGAGGTTGCCATAAGTTACTTTCTTTCTAGCCTACGTATGTACTACCAACGTTACTTACAGAAGTAATAGACCCTGTTTGAACATTGACAGATAGGTTAACATTAACGTAGTTCAGTGGAATTGTTGGTGAGTATTGGAAACTAACAACTACATTTGTAGGATTAGCTGGGTTTGTAGCATAAGTCAGGTTTTGGTAACTCTGAATAAGATTAGTATTAACTGCTCTCATCAAAGTTGCCAAGACTGTACTTTGCAAACTTGCTAGTGTATTGTTTGTTAGTGGACTACCAATAAGTGTTGAGTTATTGAGAGTTTGAGCAATGTTATTACTCAGTCTGTCACCAATTGCTTGAATTGAAAGTTCTTGGGTCAACCAGTTTGTAGTATTTAGTGTCAAACCATGACGTACATAAAGTGTACCATTTGCACGTTGTCTAACAACTGTACCACCAAAACTCTGAATTGTAGTACTGTCACTTGCAGAAATTTGGTTAGGAATACTTTGAATTGCATTTACATTCTTGTGAGTAATTGGAACATAAACATCTGCCTGACCTGTGAATAGACCAGCAAGTGCAGCTGCCAAGTAAATACCATCAACAGTTACATAACTAGTACTGATACCAGTAACTGAGTTAAGTCCTGGGTTAACATTAACTTGTTGTGGAACTGCTAAAGTCATTCTTGAACCAGAACCATTAGAACCAATAGCAGTTGCAATCTTTGAAACTGTGTTGATTAGGTTTGTACCACTAACTGTGGAATCCATACCAACAAATGCTCTTTGATAAACACCGTTGGTTGCTTGAGCGGTCAAGAAATTGTTAAGTCCACCAAACAATGTTCCAGCACCACTACCACCTGGGTTGTAAGTTGTGTCATACTTAAGTGGAACAATAACGTTAATTCCAGGAACTTTTACAAGTCCTTGAACTGCGTTTAGGAAGTCTTGCTCAGTACCAGTATTACCGCTAGCACTAATAATGTTTTGACAACTTACAACTTGAGCACCATTCTGGAAGGCAAGCCAAGAAGCAAAAGATGCAGGGCTGTTTACAGTTACTGTACCATTATTGTTATAACTGAAAGCAGGACCAAAAGTATTTTGAACACTATTAAAGTTATAGAAAGTATAGGTTTGACCTGGAACTGCTGTTGTGTAGTTATAGTTAGTTGCAATCCAACCATTTGCACCAACACCAGCAATTCCTGATCCACCTGTAATTGTAGTAAGTGTAGTAGTATTATTAACAGTAGTTAATGCATAGTCAGTACCAAGTGTTAATGTTGCTCCGGTTGTATTGTTAGTTACTACAACACTAGAAGTTACTACACCGCTTTGAGTTAATGCAAAACTCATAGGGGCTGAAGTTCCGGAAGTTACAAGAAAACGGTCGGTCTGAGGAGCAACTGGGTTATTGCCACTAGCATTTGCAAGGAAGCAAATGTTAAGTGATTGGGGGTTGGCTGTAGTAAGTGACGGGTTGGTAACCTGACTTACATAAACCCCTGGGTTCTGATAGTTGTTAACGGCCATAGAGAATTCTCCTTACAGGTACTAAGTATGACATCTTTTTATTTTTACAATGTTAAGCTTCAAATTGATAAGAAAGTGTTCCACTTAATACTACGGTTTGTAGGGTAGGTGTTAGAACATCAAACTTGCTTTCATAGAAGTCACCTACACATTGGATTCTTACAGAGGATTCATAACTAAATTCTTCAGGACTCCAGGGTGTTCCAGGAGAAACTGTGTCTCCTAGTGTCTGAACTGTTCCTTGAAGAATTGTCATCCCTACAAGATTATTGTTTGCTAAACTTTGATAAAATGCATTACTTCCTGGGTTTCCAGGGTTCATTAAGACCAAATTATACAAAGTATCCCATAATTGGTCTCTTTCTTCAGAAGTTAAAGCAAGAACTTGAAGGTCAATTGACCCTTCAAAGTAACCTGTTCTATCCATAAGTGCGGCTTGAGCACCATAGATATACTGGCCACTTGGTAAAGTGTAAGTGTCTGGGTAAAGACCACTCCACTGAGTCTTAGAAGGCCTGAACTGGACAAAGATTGCAGGCCAGTGAGCCATCTCTTTTGGATACTCAATTGTTACTGAGTTTGGTGTTAGGTCTAAAGTTGAAGAACTTGGTATACCAACTTGACGACCTGATGGGGCAGGATTTATTGCATTAAATCCGGCAACAAGTGCTTCTACTATTGCAATTTTTACACCTGTAATAAGCATTAGCGTAACTCTTTTATAGTCTCTATAAGAAAACGGACTTCGCTCTCTTCTAACATTGAAATAGCTCCTGCACCTGATGAAGCTCTTGCCCATTCATTAAATGCTTGTTTAAGAGCATTATCAATGAAGTGGCTACCTTTAAGTCCTGGGTACCTCCAACTAATTTTGGTACTAATAATTCTTCCCTTTTCATCACGAGAAACTATTTTAGTTTTACCAATATTACTAGCAGTAGCAGTCCTAAAAATTATTTGGCCAGAAGGTAACCTAATTGGAATTACCTTACCTGAAAGTTCCCACATTACTCTTGGTTTTGCACCAAAATTTTGAACCACCATGTAGTCAGGAGCTTTTATACCAACCATTCCTTCTGCATTTATTGCTTGAAGTCTAGATGCTCCTGAACCTGTATCCTTAGGCGCATTGTCATAGGCAATCTCCAATGCTCTTCTTGAAATTTGGTAAGTGACTCTTTCAGGTAATTTCATATAACTGGTACCGAATAGTAAGGACTGTCAGGTGGTAATGCTTCTAGTGTACAAGTTTGATTTACAATTTTATTTGTATTCTGAAAAGGTTGTGTAGTACCAACTCTATAAGGGTATTGAGAACTTGGACCAGGACCTGTACGAATAGTAACTGGATTAACATTATTTACTTGAAATCTCTGTGAAGTAAAAGTTGGGACATTACCGTTCCAATTTTCAACTCTAACAACCAAATCACCTTGGCGAATTTGTGGATACCATGAGAATTGAACAGATGGATTCTGTTGCCAGAATTGACCAACTTGCATACTTCTACGAATATCAGGTGTATCAGATGCTAACATGTAAAGGTGATAGGCAATAGGTTGAAAACCACCTGTAAATGTAGTACCATAACAATCAGGGCAATAACTGTTACCACTTTGTCTGTAAACAGCACTTGCTCTTGCTTTAACATTGGCATTAGGTTGTGTTGGGTTTGGAGTTACTTGGCATGTCTGGCAGTAAGTAACTAATCCAGCGGCTGCATCTTCTGCACGCCAAAGTAATCTAACAATGCACTCTTCGCCAAACCATTGCAAAGTTTCATCATGAAATCTTTGTTGGTCAATTTCTGCCCAAAGGTCTCTTTGCTTTACTACTAGTAAAGGACTTTCTTGTTGGTAAGGAAGTTGACCAAAAGGTTCAGGTGCAGGTTGTACCGGCAAAGGTTGTGGGTCAATACCAAGTCCCCAAGTATTTGGAATGTCATTAGGGACATTAGACATTAAATACCACCAGCGTTAACTGAGGCATACATGTAGTGAGGACGTGCTGGATTGGTAAACATACGTGGAATAAGTCCACCAGCAACCAAAAGACTTCTCTTAGAACCAACCATGTATTGACGCTTCATTTGGCGAAGTTGCTTATCTGCAATTTCTTTTTCAAATTCATAAAGTTGCCACCAACGTTGATAGTAGTCACGGCGATTCATCCAAGCCGCTGTCATACCTTCAGGTGTTGGTTGTTCAATGTAGTTACGAGCAATGTGCTTTAAGAAGTTTGCATATGTTTGAGTTGCAAGAACACCCATGTAAGTTGAAGGCCATGGTGCCATTGCATTATTCCCAACTTCATAAGCTGGTGTAAAAATTGGTTGGAATTCAAAGTTGCAATAGTCAAGTGCTTCTGTACTCATGATGTATGCTACTTCTTCAAACAAGTTAAAACCACTTTGTTGAAGTTCTTGCAAGTAAGGCCCACCTTGAGTTGAGTCAAAACTCTTGTCAATTCTGTGAGCAATGCCTATGGCTATTTGTCTTTGGTCGTAAGTTAAATTTTGGAAATAAGGCATTTGGTCAGTTATCACCAAATTATCTTGATATTGTCTTCCACTACCACTAACAGTGTAATACCAATTTACTTGGTAATTTCCTTGAATACTAGATTCTGAACTTGTAAGTGTATACTGATATTGACCAACACTTTCACGGGTGGCAAGTGTACCGCTAGGAATAACAGTTGTATTATTGTCTGTATTTACCATTGTAAGTGTGACAATATCGTTATCAGGGTCAATAAGTACACCGTTAGAATAAATCATAATTCCAACTGGTTCAATTGCATATTGAGGTACGGGTCTTGGTCTCATATTTTATCCTTAAAAAGTAATTGTCCCACTGCTACCACCGGTACTACCAGAACCCCATATATAAATAACATTTCCTGAAGCATCTGTTCCAGCAAATTCTACACCAGTAGTACTTGGAGTTCCTGGGTAATTACTTGATGACCACCAGAATGCTACCATACCACCACTGCCTTGTTGTTCCCAAGCACCTCCACCACCATAAGAACCACCATTATTGCCATTACCATTACCGTTAGCGGCTGTACCGTGACCTTCACCACCATAACCAATTGGCAAATAAGTTCCTCCACCTGCAAAAGAAATGTAAATACTTCCCCAGTATGCCCCACCATTACCACCAATACTATTCCCCGTAGTAGTACCTGTACCAGCTGCACCATTGCCAGCAGCACCAGCACCTCCACCGCCTCGATAACTAGCTCCTGCTCCACCACTATAACCATTACCGCTGCTACCACCAGAGCCTTTATTACCAGTGCCTGGTGATCCAGAAGCTCCACCATTACCACCACCTGCAGTGGAAACTATACCGCCAGTAACTACTGTTGCAGAGCCTGCATTACCGCCATTTTGTCCGCCAATATAAGTTCCACCAGCACCCGTACTAATAGAGATGGCATTTCCAAGAGTAACAGAAGTTGAACCAGTTACAACTTGACCTGCTCCACCACCTGTATACCAACCACCACCACCTCCACCACCCACTACAATATAGTTAACAGTAAGTGTTGTAGCTGCTGGAGTTACATTATTACTTGTAGCATTTGCAGAACCTGTACCATTAGTAGTAGTAACAGTAAAGGTATAAGAAGTCCCTGGAACAAAACTTCCAGTTACACTTGCACTTGTTGAAGTACTTGTAGTACTGTAACTCAATGATATAGAAGGTGTACTAGATATACTAATACTATTAATTGGACCTCCACCTGTAGGTAGACTCCAACTTAAAGCAACAGTAGTAGAGTTTGTTACAGTGGCAGTAAGTCCTGTAACTGCATTTGGAGCAACACCTGTAACAGAATATGTAACAGTAGTTTGCCCTGTGTTACCAAGTGAATCTTTGGCATAAAAAGTAACTGTAAATGTACCACCTGCACCAGCAGTTGCAACAGTTCCTGTAATAGAACCACTACTTCCATAACTTGGGTAAGATGCTCCAAAACTAGTTCCTGTAGGCAAATTACCAGCATAGGAATAAGTGTAAGGACCAGTTCCACCAGTTGCACTAATGGTTCCCATACTGGCACCATCAGTTTTAACAATAGTTCCTGAACCATCACTGTCACTTACAGTTAATGTTACAGTAATTGAGAAAGTAACCGAACTAGATGTAACTTGGTTACTGTCTGCATCAACTACTTTAAAGGTTACAGTGCTTGTTCCACCTGTAGTTGGGGTTCCTGTTATTGCACCTGTACTAGTATTTAAAGTAAGTCCATTAGGTAAACTACCAGAATTAACTGAATACACATAACTTCCTGCACCACCTGTTGCTGTAATAGAACTACTATATGGAGTTCCTATAGAACCTGAAGTATTAAGACTTGCGGTAGAAAGTGCAAGTGCTGTTGTAACTGTAAATGTAACAGAACCTTGTTTAGTAAAACTTGTACTGATATCTGTTACAGTAAAAGTAACTGTATAACTACCAGTTGCTGCTGTTATATTACCAGAAAGGTAACCTGTACTTGCATTAAGTGTTAATCCTGTGGGGAGTGCTGTAGAACTAAAACTATAAACTGTACTACCACCTGTAGCACTTACATAACCAAAATTTATAGTTTTCCCAGTGTAAAGTCTTGTAGTTACATTACTGGTAATTATTGCTAAGGGACCAGTAAGTCGCCAAGAAGATGCAATTACCCCAGGAATCATGACTAGGCAACATCTCCGGTTACCAACCAAGTGTTGGTTCCTAAATAAATTGCTGTAGCAACTGAATATTGAGCTCTCATTGCAGGACTTGATGCAGTTGCACCTGTAGAAATTAATGTTCCTGAACTAGTGAAAAGAACTGCCCCGGTATTTTGACGAAGTATACTTGTTTGTTGACCAGTAGCAAAAATACCTGTTGGTAATGTAACAGTTGCAGTTGCAGTATTTTGCATTTGAATAATGTTTGCGGCATCAGTCAATTGAACTGTGTAAGTTGTCCCTGTAACTGTAGTTAATCCATAAGTAACATTGGCAACTGAAAGTGCAATGTTAGGACCATTAAGTGTTCCAGAAACTGTACTTGCAGGAATTACTACCCCACCACTAAGTATACCTGTAATTTGAGAACCTGAAATAGTTCCTGTTATTGCATTACCAGAAATTGTAGCTTGGTTAAGTGCACCAGTTACACCACTTGCAGAAAGTGGTCCAAATACTTGACTACCGGGAACTTGAAAACTAGTAGTTGCGTTTCCTGAAAGGGTTGTTGCAGGTACTTGAACACCATAAGTAGTTCCTAGTACCCCACTAACTTGAGCTGCTGGAATGTTACTGGTAATTTGTTTACCACTTATGGTAACTCCAGGGCCAGTAAGGAAACCTGAAAGCATAGTACCAGGGGTGTACATACTCCATACTGCAGTTGTAGTTGATGGACTTGCTGTACCACTTGATACTAACATGTACATATCACCCATAGGAGTAGGCATGTCACCATTTGCAACCATATTGGTTAGACCAAAGTCTTGTGGTGTTGCACCGTGAGCATATACTGTACCATTTGCCCAACTACCACCATTAGCAGTACCTTCTTGAGCACGGGCACAAGTTGCTGTACTACCACCAGTGTAACTAAAAACATAAACAATTTCACTTGCGGCTGTACTACCATAGGTGGCAGGGTTAATTGTTAGTGGTAAGTAATTTGTACCACTAGTAATTATGCTTGGTCCTAGTGCCCCAGTTGTTGAAAAGGTAATAACATTACCAGCACTAATACCACTAATGGTTCCTGTTATAAAATTATAACGAAGTCTTTGTCCGTAAGGGCCAGCCATTTAGTCCTACTTTGTTTGTGGAGTGTGTGAAGAATGTGCGTTAATAGCACTAGTGTTAAAACGAAGATAAGTTTGAGGCTTACGGCCATCTTGGTTAACGTGAACATAAGATGGGTCACCTTGTTGTCCCATTGAAATAGTCAATGGATTGGTTGCATTAGGACCTGTTACATCTACAATTAGAGCAGTGTGTTCACCGGTCCCAGGACCATAAACAATAACATCTCCAGGAAGAACATCCTTAAGTGCAATCTTTTTACCATGAGAAAGTAGTGTTCCTGTGTATCCTGTGTGGTTGTAACTTTGACCATTTGGATCTGGTGCACCGGCCCAGTTATAGCAAAGAGTTACAAAAGCAGAACAATCAGAATTTACTGGTAATGCACCAGGCCTTCCAATATTGGTCATGCGTAAAGGACCTTCAGTGTAATTAAATTTTGCGTGGTTTGCAGCTGACCACTTGGCCCAATCTACAATTGTTTGTCTTACATCAGTCATAATATCTCCTATGTTCCTTAAATGAGTTTTTAGTTCTAGTACATTTTACTTGGGTTCAGGAATAGTATCAAAACCCAGTTCATCATTGGTTTCTGAATAATCTACTGGGCCTTCATCATAGATAACAGGTCCGTCTCCAGGTACAGATTCACCATTATTAGGTGTGGTCCATTGGTCACTAATATTAAGTTGTTGATTAGATGCTCTAGAAATAACCGGAATGTTAATCTTAGTTGTAATTCCTTGCTTCCTAGAAATATTACTTATTACTGGAATGTTAAGCTTAGTAATAATATTTTGAGCCATGCGGTAAATGGCTTCTACTTGAATACCTAAGTGTTTTCCAAGATATTTTCTAGAAGTAATTGAACCTACAGAAGTTGCTTTAGCTTTTCTAATATAGTTAACACTACGATTAGTACCAATAGAGTAAGAAGTAGTAACTTTAACATTTCTACGGTATTGGTGAGTTCTAGTAACAGTTGCACCAACAACTTGATTAGCGGTTGCCTTTCGGTTGTAATGTCTAATTCTCATAAAGTAAGAAGTGTTAGTTAGTAGAGCTTTAACATATCTTACACGATGTTTAGTATTAGTATTTATAGAAGTTCTAACTTGAGTTGCTCTAATGTTACGACTTCTAACATACTGAACTTTAGAACTATTAACTTGTACTGCAGAAAATACTCTACGAACTTTAACTACACTAAACCTAGAAACATTAGTTTGTAATACCCTAACTTTTTTACTGCGAGTAGTTGTAATTCTAGGTATAGAAATATTTGTTGCTCTAATAACTTTAAGTTGATTTCTTCTTAAGAAAGAAGAATTAACATTAAGTACCTTTATATTTTTAAGTTGAACTTTATATATTCTTGGAATATTAAGTTGAGTAACTCTAATATTTCTAATTCTTACAGTAATAGATCTACTTGAATTAACTAAAGTGGCTTGAGCTTTACGTACTCTGTTTGCAATTCTAAGCAATGAGGCTGTGTTTATTCTAGTAACTGATACTTTTCTAAAAAACTGAGAACTTTTTAAAACTTTAGCAGAATATAAAATTACAGCCTTACCGGTATCTTTTTGAAAGTTTCTGAAATCACCAAAATAGAAAACTTCTACAGCGGTTGGGAATCTAAGAAGTGCTTTACGTCTATAATTTTTAGTTATATTAATTGATGTTGCAGGAGAAACTGCTTTACCCCTAGTAATATATCTAGGTGGTGCTATATTAATTAATGTTGCTCTAACAGTTTTAACTCTTGTTGTAGAAACTTTAGCAATATTATTTAATGAAGCATAAATATTCTTTGTTCTAACTGTACGAAGCTTAGAACTACTTAAAGTAGTAGAATATATCATCTTATTTCTAGAATAACGAGGTTTAGCAATATTGAATAAAGTAACTGTTATATTTCTGAAATCTGTTCTTTGTTTAAATACACTAGCAGTATTAATTAAGGTAACTTTAACTGCACGAATTGGATTGTGTACTTTAATAAAGTAAGAACTTCTTATTTGTGTTACTGAAATTCTTTTAACTGGGTTGAATACTTTAATAGCATAAGAAGTATTAGTTTTTGAAACACGAATTAATTTACTTATACTTTTAAGAGACTTAGCTGCATTAGTAGAAACAGCTTTTATATTTCTTCCTCTAATATAGTGTATTACACCAACACCAACTTGAGTTGCATTGTAGTTTCTACTTCTGAAAGTAGTTCTTATAAGACTAGCACTATTAAATTGAGTGACAGAAGCAAACTTACCTTTAAAAACTAACTTAACAGCCCTACTTATATTAACTTGAACTGCATTTATAAGCCTAACTCTAACAATTGGTGGTCTTAAAGCAAAAGCAGTATTTGTAAGTAAAGCTTGAACTTTTTTAATTCTTAAGTATTGTAAACTTTGAGCACTAACTTGTACAACTGAAATTAATTTTGGTAGTTTGATAAATGAAGCTTTTACATAAATAGTTCCAGTAAAGGATGCAACTGCTGTTCTATTTAAAGTTCTTTGTGATGGGAATAGTGTTTCACCACCAAATAATGCTTGGGAGATTTGGCGACCGGTATACTTAACTACTCTATTAATATTTTCAATAAAGTAAGAAGTGTTAACTCTAACTATAGTTACATTTTTACTTATTGCTTTAGAAGTTCTAGCTGCACCAATAACAGAGGCAATAGCAGACTTAGGAAGTGAAATTGGTGGTTGTGGAGAAGGAAGGTATGCTGAGCCACGGTTAAAAGCATTGGTGATATATACACCAAGATTAAAGTTAGCTCTAGTAACCCCATCTAGTGCAATACTTGCTGAAGTTTGAAGGACTTTAATAAATGCAGTTCTAGTCTTTTGTACACTAGCTGCACCAACATTTACAGCATTTATTAACTTATAAAGTGTATAAATAATAGGAACTATATAGTAAGCAGTTCCACCTTTAAAGGCAGCAGAAATTTGGTTACCAAGAGTCCAGTTACGTCCAATACCTTCAAGTGCAATACTTCCAGAAGTTTGTTGTGAAAAGATAAAAAATGATTTTAATCTTCTTATACCGGCCGCTCCAATTTGGGAAGCATAAACTGTTCTGTTAAGTCCGGTTTGTATTGTAGGGTAGTAGTATTCCAATCCACCTTTAAATGAATTAGATATTTGTTCTCCAACTAATTGAAAGTTACCAATATATCTCTGAATACCTTCTAGGGCACTACTTGCATACCCTTGTATTGCTGTAATTACTTTACTTGTAGTTTTTTGTACGGGAGCAGCTACACTAATATTTGAAGCACTGACCGAACGTTGTTGGATTCTAACTGGGAAGAGTAAATTACTGCCTCTATTAAAAAGGTTGGTAATATAAACATAGGTATTGCCAAGGGTAGGTGGGAGTAATCTAAAAACTTTACTTGGTGCAGAAGTTGTAACAAAAACATTTGCTACAAGATTACGAATAGTTTGGGTAGGGTAAAGTATACCATTTTGATATACTCTTTGAGAGGCTGGGAATATACCTTTAATTAAATAACCGTAATAACGGTAAACACCATAGGCATAATTACTACTTACTTGAGTAATTTTTATATTGATAGTAAGAGCTCTTTTACTACCGCTATCTAATACTATACCATCTTTAAGTACGGCTTTTGAGTCTCCGTATATGCTTTGCATTATGATAACCTTGTTATAGTAACAGAACCGTTAACTAGAGTACCTCTATAAGTTCCATTATAAGAATTAAGGTTAATAATAGTAGAACCATTAAAAGTACTAGTACCGGCCCAAGTACCTGTACTAGTACTTACATTAGTAGCAGAAGAAATAATATAAGAACCGCCACCGCCTCCATTGTCGGGGCTTTGATTTTGATTACTTCCACCACCCCCAGTATAACCACCACCAGCTCCACCTCCACCAGTATTACCGTGAGTTCCACCACCACAACCAAAACCACCATAAGCACTGGTTGCTGTATTTCCACCAGTTGCACCATTTACAAAACCACTACCAGCTCCACTATATCCGTATCCTGCTGCATTAGCTGCTGCAGTACCTGAACCATAAAATCCACCACCTCCACCACCCCAACCATTATTAGAGCCAGTACCACCGTAACCTGTACCACCGTTACCTCCCCCAATACCAGAATTATCTGCTGAATTAGATGCAGTAAAATTCATTTGTCCCTGAGCTCCTGCAATACTATAGGCACCATTACCATCAAGACCGCCACCTCCACCGCCAGCAATGATGAGAGGCGATGAAGTATAATTAGTTCCACTAGTTACAAAAGTCCCACCACCACCGCCACCACTTGTTGAAGATTGCCCATATTGTCCTACCAATATAGTAACAATTCCACTTTGTACTAATTGAACTGTAGCTTGAATTATTGCACCAGCACCAACAACTAAATTAGTACTAGCACCTGGAGCACCAAATGCTTTAATTTGATATAATCCAGTTGCAGGGACTGTCCATAACTGATAACCATTTTGAGTCATATTAAAAAAAGCAGTATTGCTTGCCCAACTTGTACTTGCATTAGAAGTTAAACCACTAAGTGCTTGAGAAAGATTAGGTCCATTTTGACCTGTAGCTGTTCCTGCAGTAAAAGTAAGTGTAGTATTAATATTAAATGGATATAATGGAGGTATACTGTTTGTATTAAGATTATTACCATCAGCAAAACCAAAATCTCTAGCAGAGTCTTCTCCAAAAGTTTGAAGTAGAGGCATTATGCTATCCTTGTAATAGTTGCATAACCATTTGGTTGATTATAAACACCTAAATCTGTTATAGTAGCAATTCCGTAACTTCCACCTGCACCACCACTTCCAATACCCTGTGTACCATTATAAGAACCACCACCGCCACCACCTGAAAAACCACCTCCACCGCCACCACCAGCTGCAGCTGAATTACCATTTGCTGCTCCACCACCACAACCAAAACCGCCTACACCACCACCAGTTCCACCTGAGTTACCACCTGTATAAGTTGATGTAGGGGTACCAAACCCTCCACCACCAGCAGACTGAGAGTCCCCTGTAAGTGTTGCATTTCCACCCTGTCCTTGACCACCATTTTGAACACCGGTACCAAATGAACCGTTAGTGCCTCCAACACCTGCAGATTGACCTGTACCATTCCCACCACTAGTACCAATTAATCCATCATTACCAGGAGTTACAGTCCATTGATTAGAACCTCCGGCTCCACCAGCAATAAAAAGAGGAACATTTGTATTTTTATAATATACAAAAGTCCCGCCACCTCCACCCAGGTTCCAACCACCGCTACCTACTCCACCTGCTTGACCAATAACAATTCTAATAATATCACCAGAAATTAAATTATAAGTCCCTGTTAGAGTTCTTCCATACCCTCTATAAACATTTCCTGACCCTGACATCCTACTACCCGTACCTTGCCCACCAGCCCCACCAGCTAATTGAAATTGATATGTACCAGTGATTGGTACAGTCCATTCTTGGACTCCATTTATAACCATATTAAAAAAAGCAGTATTACTAGACCAACTTGTACTTTGATTAGAGCTTAAACCTGCAATTGCTTGAGATAAATTAGGCCCAGACTTTCCAGTTATTCCCCCTGAAGTAAAAGTTATATAAGAACTTATTGGGAATGTATAAAGTGAAGGTAATGCAATACCTATATTACCATCAGCAAAACCAAAATCTCTAGCAGAATCCTCTCCAAAGGTCTGAAGCATTGGCATGGTTAGAACTTTGTTTGACTTGCGAGTACCGTATAGGTTGGAGTGGCTGCTGTTTTAATAACAGTAAATGTATAGGCATCAATACCATTAACATTACCTGAAGCTGGGCAAGTGCCACCTTGCCAATATGTAGCAAAATTAGATGAATTACCATCAATTTGAATTGCAGTATTAGCACCACTAACTGTCATGTAAGCCGGACTACCTTGAGTTGTTAAAGCAGTAAAAGTGATACTTTGACCAACACCCAATGTACTACTAATTGTACCAGAGGTTGTTAGGTTAAAAGTAAAATTATTTGTTGCATTAACAGTGTAATAGTTAATGGTACCAGTAGTACCAGAGAAAGTAACTGTTCCATTCAATGCGGGTGAAGAAACAATGTTTACAGTTTCTTTAGCACTAGTAAAAGTTGGGTTAATAAAAGTGGTATTATTACTTGTTACACCATTTGCAGTACCACTGTTAAGTACAACATTATTTAGGGTTGCATAACCAAAAGTTTGACCACTAGCAAGTGCTGTAGGAGTTAAGAATTGTACCCATGGACAAGGACTTACACCAATAGTTGCACTTGGGTTCATTTGACATTGCCAGGTTGTACCATAATAGATATTTCCTTGACCCACTTGAATAAGACTAGCTACTAGTTTTGAAGTTGTGTCAACATCATTGTCTCTAACAAGTACAGGTGAAACAGCACCGGCACTACTTGTATTTACATATACACCATTGTATGCAGAATTAGTTTGTCCTGTAAGTAGTATTCTATCTCCTGGTTGAATGACATAACCATCAACTGAGAAAGTAGAACCATAACCAGATGAAACTGTAAAAGTATCAACACTTAGTGGGTAGTCATTTGTGGTATTACCATTAGGTGTATAGAGACCTGAAATATTAGTAACTGCTACTGCTTGTACTGTTTGGTGAATATTATAATTGACCCATTCTGGGCCACCATTAGCAATATTACCATAACTCATAAGTAGTGCACCAGCAGCACCGGTTGCACCACCACCATTGTTTGATGTATCTGACCATGCACCAGTTGCACTTCCAAAAGGAACTGCTCCTGGAGTCAAACCACTAATAAGTCCTGGTTGAACTGCTTGTGGTTTAATACCACTACCAGTTGAAAAGAATGCCTGGCCACTTGAAGTTGCAACTTGGCCTAGTGTTTGACTAACAACATTATTTGCTTCGAAAAGGTCAACACCTGTCATTACAAAAGCAGTAATTGAACCACTAACGTGTGCTACAGCACTTGTGTTATCTTGAGCTCTAGTAATACCACTAATTACAACTGGGCTAGCAATTCCTAAACTCCAGTTATAAGCTCCACTAGGAACAAATATTTTTTCTTCAAGTGCTGTACCGTAATCAAGTGCTAAAAAGAACCCACCATTAACACCAAGTGGATACCAACCACTAGAAGTATTTACAATTGCTATTTGAGTACCGGTAATACTAACAGCCGCTGCTAATGCAGCAGTTGGGGCACCACCAGTATAACTGTTGAGAGAGTAGGGCGCTCTTGCCATTTATGTTTTCCTTAGGCCTGTGCTTCATTCCAAGAAATACGTCCAAGTAGTGAAACTGGGAAACCATTTGCATTTGTAGCAATTAGTGTTAGTGTGTCAGGACCGTCTGGGTAAATACCAGTTGCTGGAGTTAAACTACCTCCACCAAGGATTGAATTACCTAGATCTCGAACCTTAGAAACATCAACTTCTTGTGTAGTGTCTACGAAGAATCCACCAGTAACTTCACCACCAAAAATACCAACTCCAGAAACTACTGTTGAATAGTCAGCAATTTGACTCAATGATGAGTTAGGTACTGCTTGCCCACCAACAGCATTGGTCCAGATTGGGATAGAACCACCATTAAGTAGGTATGGAGTTGAATTAAGGTAAGCACGAATTAGTACGTTACCGGCACCTACGTTTTGAGGGTTACCAGATGCTGTTACAGCTACGTCTAGTGTTTGAAGTTGCAACTGAACACGGTTTACAAGTTCACGAGCACCAATTTGTGAGTTAATCAAACCTTGGTCAACACTTGGTGCAATTCTAATTGCTAATAGTGCTTTTGTTTGACCACTTAATAGTGTTGTTGGGTTTAACTGTCCATAGGTAAACAAGAGTGAAGGGTCAATTGTAAATCCACCATCCATAATAACAGCAGTACCCCAGTGAGAAACATAAGGTGAGTGTGATGGATAAGCAAGTTCTACAATAGTTGGGTTAACTGCACTCCATGCAAAGTTTTGTGCTGTATTACCCATTGGAGGCAATACAAGAGTTGGGTTATTAATATAGGCAGCATTACTAAATGAAATACTTGAGTTATAGTTAAACCCAGTTACAAATGTATTGTCTGGGAAACCACTACTTACAGCAACTCTTTGACCAATTTGAACACCAGCTGTACTTGCAACCTGAGCTGTGGTTGAACCAGAACTCATTGTAGTTGCAATACTTGTGTTACCTGCCTGTCCACGGGTTAGGCCTTGGAAACCACCACTTGTAACTGAAGTATAGTTAACATACTCATAAGTAGTGTTATTACGAATACAAAGTGTACCCTGTGGTGGGAACAAACCACTACCAACAGTATTAAGGGTACTTGTAGTAATAATTTGTGTATCTGTAGCCTGAATACCTGAACCAGAAGCAAGATAAACTGTAGGAACAACACTAACATTTTCATAACGGCCAGGTAAGTTACCGGAACGCATATATGCTGTAGTGTTAATGTTGTTGTTAGCTAATTTGTGGGCATAGACAATACGACCATCGGTGGTTCTTACACCCCAACGAACAGTACCAGCACCATACCATGCATAGTCAATAAACCACATTTGCATTTTACCAGCATCAATGTTATAACCACTAGGACCTGTACCATCAAGGCGGTCAACATTAAATGCACCTTGAGGGATTCTAGTTTCAACAGTTGAAGTCATTGTCATGTAGGTATTTGTTACACCACGGTAAGGAGGTGAAATGTTAATACTTGTATCACTGTTAATATCAGTTACACGATAACTAATACCACGAATAACTACATACTGACCAACAATTAATTGTTCTGAAAATGTGGTTGGCCAGTTAGAGTCTGTTTGAGTTACAGTTGAACTACCGTTAGTGGCACTTACACGTCCACCGACTTGCTTGATTGAACTTCTTAGAACAGCGTATAGTGATTGTCCATCAAATTCCCAGAATGGACCGTCTTGTTGATTAAACAAACCAATTCTAGTTGATGCACCGTACCAACTGTTAACCTGTACTGAGTAAGGCCCAATTGAGTCAACAGCAGGTGTGCTGAATGGAATACCACTAGCAATGTAAGTAAACTGTGTTGGGTTAAGTACATTGTTTACGCTATAAGTACCATTGTAACCAGAAGTAACTACACCGGTAATAAGAACTGTTACACCTGGAGTAAGGTTGTGTGGTTCACGAGTTTGTACAACTACTGTTCTGTTATTTGCAACACCACCAGAAACTGAAAGGTAGTCAACTGTGTAAGCAGTCTTCATAATAGTACCGGTTGCCATTGAAAGGGCTTTACCTGACTGGTAGTGAAAGTTTCTTCTAGTTTGTCTAGTTGCAGACTGTTGATTACTTAATGAATTGTTTCCAAAAAGAACTCCACCATCAAAAGGTCTTTGTTCAAACAAAGACTGGTTACGAGGGAAGATTACTGCTGTTGAAGAGTTAAGAGAACTTGGTATACCTGCCTTTGCAGCGTAAGTAAATACTGTAGGTGAGTAAATACCAGTTACATAGAAATTACCATTTGGTGGGTTAACACCGGTAATACCAGAAACTGCAATCTCATTACCAAGACTCAAACCGTGAGGTGTTGAGGTAGTAACTGTCATAATATAATTATTAGGACTTATAGTAAATGAGTTACTCAACTGGGCACCAGTGTAATAACTTTGGTTCCAAATATCTGTTTTGTTAGGGTCAAAAATATTGGTAATACTTGATCCACCGGTATTAATACTCTTTGCAGAGTAAGTGTAACTAGATGCTGTTGGAATACTTTCAATTACATAGTTACCATTTGCATACTGAAGGAGTGCATCTTGAACTTGGATTGGGTTACCAACTGAAAGTCCGTGAGCACCAGAGAAAGAAACTGTAACCTGGTTAGAACCCTGAGGCATAGTAATACTTGAAACAGTAGTATAAGTAGCAGGTGGATAGTTGTTGTAACTTGCTGGGTGCCAGTTAGTAAGACCAATCTGTTCCCACTTTGAAACCTGGTTACCATACTCAAAGTCGGTGTCAATCATTGACTGTGGTGTACTTACACGAAGTTTTTGAACACCGTCAAGCATTGATTCTTCTGGGTAAAACTTTTCATTGTATTCATCAATAACAATAGAAAGCTTGTCAGTTGCAAGCATTGTAGTAGTATTGTAGTTAAGTACAATAGTTGTGCTACCTGTTGCACCAGCCACACTTGAAGTATAACTTGTAATGTTACGACTTGGGTCCGAGAAGTTAAAAATTACCTGGTCACGGGTGACATTGGTAATAAGAACAAGTTTTTCCTGAGGAAGATACTGAGGGATGGTGATTGTTCTTGTTGCTGGGTTAAATACGTAATATGGATTGTCTATAACCTTACGTGCCATTGTTTATACTCCTAATATCCTAACATTACATCCGTTGGTTGAAACGGATAAATTGTTTGACTGTTGTTAAGTGGTGGTGCAGGCATATAATTGCCTTGAAAAGATTGGTTAACTGGTGTTTGTGCGGTCGTTGTTGTAGGTACTTCTTGAAAAAATATGTTTCCGTTATAATCTACCTGGAATCCAGCCTGTGGTACATACGATAACCATACCCATTCTGGTTGATTCCATTTTTGTGGGACACCGCTTAAGTATAGTTCAAGTGAAAGCGGATTTGTGAAACTTATTGGAACACCTTGATAAGTAGCTTTAAAGTTTGTATTTGCACCATCAAAAAGAACTGATATATCATCTAGGGGAACTATATCTTGAAATACAAAGTTAGCAAAACCAATGCCTGTACCATTTAGTGCAAGTGCTTGACCACTAGTTGCGGTAGTTACTTGACCAAGTGTTTGTGCTACTAAGTTATTTGCTTCTTGTAAATCTACAGCAGTTAATGTTGGGGCAACTGTTGCACCCAAAATGTGTTGCTGAGCTGTGGTACCATCAACTCCACGGCTTACACCACTTACAGTAACAGTACCACTAGAATAATTATAGTTACCGGCTGGAACATATACTTTTTCTTCGTATATATTTCCAAAGTCAAGAACTAGGTAATAACCACCACCTGAACCTAGAGTTGCCCAAGAAATTCCAACATTATTTAGTGTAAAAGTTGTATCACTATTAAGTATGTTATTGCCAAGTGTGGCAAGCGTTGCTCCACCAACATAAGTATTTTGTGAATAGGCAGTACGTGGCATAAGATATCTTAATTACTAAGGTTTTTTAAAAGGAGTTTTACAAGGTGCATATTAAGAAAGTCTAGTTATAGTACAGTAACCATTTTGGCCAGCGCCATTTGATCCAAGTGTATTTGTTTGATTAGTTCCAGTATTATAAGAACTACCACCAACACCATTCCAAGACCACTGGGTTGAGTTTCCACCTGTCCATCCGCCTCCACCACCAGCACCGTTGGTTTGACCACCACCACCTCCACCACCAAAGCCACCATATGCTGAGTAACTTGGGTCAGTTAATCCTTGTTGAAATCCTTGACCATACCAGTTTCCTTGACCATTACCATAAAACCCACCTCCACCACCTGGATTACCATTGGTACCAGTATTACGTCCACCATAACCATCTGAGTAGCCACCATAACCATTAGCATTTGTTAAAGTAGTTTGAGAAGAAGAAGCATTAATGCTTCCACCACTAGCTGAGTTACCTCCTGCACCACCAGCAATAATTAAAGGGATAGCAGTAGTAGCAACAGAACCTGAAGCAACAAAAGTTCCTCCACCTCCACCAGCATCATAACCGTTATTTGCACCACTTTGACCTATTGTTATTGTTAACTTGGAACCTTGGGTAAGTGCAAAAGTTCCTGTTATATTGGCAGGTTGACCACCAGCAGGACCATAATAAATAGAAGAACCACCAGTAGCTCCATAACACTGTATCTGGTAAGTACCAGTTATAGGCACAGACCAAACTTGATAACCAGTGTAAGTACCAGTATTAAAAAATGATGTATTGATATTCCAAGAAAGGGAGGCATTAGAGGTCATTCCAGCTATCATTTGTGATAATGAAGGTCCGGTAGGGCCTGTCTGACCGCCTGTATTAAATGTTACATAAGTACCAACATTAAAAGTATATAAAGGTGGTATAGTTGGTGGAGTACCAAATGTACCTGCACCATCTCCACGACTGGCTGCATTTGAAAAACTATCAAATAATGGCATTTTAGTATCTAGTCTGGCTTGCTAGTGTTATATAGGTTGGAGTTGCAGAAGTTTTAATAATATTAAAAGTATAAGCGTCAATACCATTACCAAATCCAGAAACTGGAGCTGTACCACCATACCAGTACATATTAATTGGTCCACCACTATATACCTGTACTACACCATCGATTTGAAAACCTGAAGAAACCAAGTAATAACCCGTAGCACCGTTTGTTACTAAAAGACTTGCTGTAATACTCTGCCCAACTGCCAAAAGACTATTAAGTGTACCACTAGCAGTTAAATTTATAGAGAATTGAGAAGTTGTAGCTCCATTATATAGATATGTACTTCCTGAACTAACGTTTAAAGTCATCAATCCACCAACAGCGTTACTACTTACATATGTTGTTTCCATTGTTCCGTTAAGGACAGGATTAGTAAGGAGAGATTTTGGAGTAGAAAGAAGGTTAGGAGTAAAGGAAACACCAGAACCAGTTGAAGTCAAGATTTGACCACTAGTTGCAGTTGTTAAGTTACCAAGTACACTATTTACCAACTGGTTGGCTTCTGAAGTTTCAATTGCAGTAAGGACTGGTACAACACTAAGTCCTGCAACTTGAAGGTAAGATGTAGTGTTGTCATAACCACGAGTAATTCCACTAAGGGTTACCCCACCACTTGTCCAAGGGTAGTTACCACTAGGAACAAAGATCTTTTCTTCATTTACTCCACCATAGTTAATAGCAAGGTTAAATCCACCGGCACCACCCAAGCCACTCCAGGTGGTATTTGTTCCTGTTATAGTAATTACTGTACCAGTTGCTGTAACACTATAAAAGAGGGTAGCCGGTATGGCTCCTCCTGTATATGAGTTTACGCTATAGGGTATTCTTGGCATTTTATGTCCTTACATATCTTAATATGTTCTAGAGTGTTTTTTACAAGTTATGAAAGTCTAACAATTGTTACTGAACCATTACGTGCATTACCGGTTAGTGCAGAATTGTTATCAGTACCATTAGTGTTTACTTGGTTAGCTCCAGAGTTATATGAACCACCACCACCGCCACCACCCCATGAAGCCCAAGTACCATAACCACCACCACCATAGCCACCGCCACCACCTACAGCAAGTCCACCACCACCACCACCACCAAAACCACCGTAACAATTATATGTACCCCAGCTTAGGTTTTCTTGAGAACCTATTCCACCGTTAGTAAATGATGTTGCTGCAGCACCACTACTATTGGTACCATTACCAGTATATCCTGCAGCATTTCCTTGTTGACCATTACCACCTACACCGTTTGGTCCAGTAGCTCCAACCCCACCGTTACCTTGCCCACCATTACTACCAAATGTGTAAGTTGTCCCTCCACGACCATAGTTATAGGAAGGGTTACCAGTAAAAATCCAAGCACCTCCACCTCCACCTGCTACAATTAAAGCAGTTGCAGTACTGGCAGTTGCACCTAATGCAACAAAAGTTCCTCCACCTGAACCAGCTTGCTGACCACCTTGTGAAAAGCCAATATTACTAGGTGCTGTTTGACCCACCAGTATAGTGAGTTGCTGACCCTGGGTGAGGGAGAAGTCACCCTGCATTACTGCACCACTACCACCATAATAACCATAACTAGTGCAGTTACCACCGGCAGCACCACTTGCAGTTATTCGATAAGTTCCAGTTGCTGGTACTGTCCAAAGTTGATAACCATTGTAACTGCCTTGATTGAAGAATTGTGTATTACTTGACCAACTAGTTGATTGATTAGATGAAAGTCCTGTAATGGCTTGTGCAAGGGATGGACCATTTTGCCCAGATACACCTGCACTTGTAAAGGAAAGACTTGTACCAACTGGGAAGTTGTAAAGACCTGTTGAATATAAAACACCACTTGCTGCAACTTTACTACTTAATACAGTATAAGGCCTTCCAGCTTGATAAAGGTTTTGAATTTGAGCTGCGGAAAGGGCACTTCTAAATATTGCAACTTGATTTACATAGCCAGTATATTGAAAACCACCATTGGTACTAGCACCAATTACTAGACTACCACTAGCAACCATGTTAGGTGCCATACTAGTAGATGTTCCATTTGCTACACCGTCTACATAAAGTTGGTAAGTTGTGTTTCCTGCACTAACAGCAGTGGCCTGAAGTGTGGCCATGTGCCAAGTTCCATCATTTACTTTTGTAGAACTAACTGGGCCACCCACAAATGCATTATCAACTTCAAGGTTACCAGTTGCATTGGTAAACATAAAAATACCATTATTAATAGCAGAGGCATTACTACCAATAACTACAAAGTCACCACGAGTACTTTGAGTAGTATTAAACCAGGCATTAATAGTGAAACTTTGATTATTTCCCCAGTTGGGAGTATAATTAGTGCTAACAATATTTTGACCGGCAGGATTAAAGTAAGCTGAATAATCGCTTGGTATTACAGGGTTAAACCCTTGTTGCACTTGAATAACATTACCACTGTAGTTACCAATGTAACCGTTAACAGAAGAATCGGTGGCTACACGAGTTGAGTTTGGGTCATTAAGTTTAAACCAGACATCTGGATTGTAACCTGAAAGAACTGTATCAAAGTTTAAATTATTTCTTAATACAGTAAATGTGTAAATATCAATACTATTAGCAACACCACTTGATATAGGAGCTATACCACTAATTGTATTAAAATAGTAATTTTGACCAGAAGTTATTGTATAACCATCAACACTAATACCACTATAGTTACCACTTTGTAATAGTGCATAACCTGTACTTCCTTGAGTTGCAAGTAGGTTAGTTGTTATAGATTGGCCAGAATTCATTACAGTTGCAAGGGTATTGTTTGTAGTAATATTAACTGTAAAGTTACCACTTGCTGGTACTGTGTAGAATGAAGTATTACCTGAGCTTGTATTAATAGTTAAACCACCATTAATACCAGTATTTAGAATATTTATTGTTTCAAGTGGTGACTTAAGAATTGCATTATTTAATTTAGTACCTGGGGTAAATTGAGGAGTATAAACAATACCCGAACCTGTACTAGCCAAAGCTTGACCACTATAGGTGGCTGCAGGAAAGATTGCTTGGTTGACTAGTGCATTTGCTTCACGAAGTTCTACAGCAGTTAATACTGGAGTAACACTTGAACCACTTGGGTGGACTTGAGCTGTAGTATTATCAATACCACGAGTTACTCCACTAACTGTAATTGAACCAGAACCAGTAAGATATGGAGAAATTGTATATAGACTTACAACATTAAGGTTACCAGCAGTATTGGTATTTGCAATATAAGCAAAGTTGCCACTAGGAGTAATTGCTAGTCCACCTGGTGCATTTAAATTGTATTGGGTACCACTTATAGTATAAATAAGGTTATTGGTTGCTGTATCAAATACACTGATACTGTTACCACCAAGACTAGTAACAAAAAGATAATTACCACTTGTAGTAGTCTGCATTGACATAATGGTTTGAGTACCATTATTACCGGTGTTAAGAGTACCACCACTAATAATTGCAGTTACCGTATCAGTATTAGAGTTGATTACACTAACTGAATTACCATTATAGTTCCAAACATAAACATAAGGAACTCCACTAACAGTTGTAGTAACTGAGGATAGAGGCGTATTAAACCCTGTGGTTAGACCACTAATAGTAGTAACATAAGTATTTGTATTTAGGTTAACAACAGTGATTTTATTTGCAGCTTGGTTACTAACATACATCTTACCATTAATAGCAGACATATTTCCAATATTACTAAAGTTGAAACTAGTACCACTCCATACAGTTGCAAGAGTATTGGTTGCAGTATTAATTACACTCACTGCATTATTAACAGGCCCTGCAACATAAAGAAAGTTACCACTACTAGTTGTTGTAGTAGTAATGTATTGAGAATTACCATTTAGTCCATAAGTTGCACCACTTAAAGTAGTAATATAGGCATTGGTAGTTGTGTTATAGACTAATACAAAACCAGAAGCATAACCACCAAAGTAAGTTTGGTTATTAGTAGAAAAAGCAGCTCCTTGAAGACCAAGAAGACTGGTATTATTACCGCTCAAAATTGTAGTTAGAGTATTTGTAGCTGTACTGAACACTCCGATATTACCAGAAATTTGCTGTGGCAAGAAAATTTTATCACCACTAGGAGTAATATAAGTATCTGCAATTACATTAGCACCACTACTAAAACCAGAAATGGTTGCATAAGGTGTATTAGTACCAGCAAATGCTCCAGAAATTACAGGTACATAAATCTTTTCTTCTGTGGTTTGACCATACTGAAGTGAAAGATTAAATCCATTACCAGAACCAAGAGTTGTCCATGTTGAACCAGTACCTGTTATAGTAATTGTAGTATCAGCGGCACCAATACCACTACCAGCAATAAAGCCTGGTGTTGCTCCACCTGTGTACGAGTTTAGTGAGTAAGGTAATCTTGGCATAATTTATTTGTCGTTACTTGAATGTCTTATAGTATATTTTACAGGGTTAATTGTAAATTTGAAGTTATCCAACTTTTAGAAGTTTCTTCCCATTCATAGATTTTCCCATCAGTTGGATAAGAAATAGGAGAATTCCATTGACCTGTCTTTGCATCTAATTTATCCCAGCTAGGGTATGGTTGGGGTGGTGAAAATATATCTAAATCTGGGTGATAGATGTATCCAATACCAGCATAATTTGCTCTCAATGGTTTACCTCCCAGATTGTGTTTTCCTAATCTAGTATTGTAACTTGTTTGAATCCAGGTTCCTCCAAAATCACATTCATTAGCTAAATAATTTTGACCATCATTTTGATAAATATCATCAACAACAATTATTCTTAAAACTATATTGTTTTTATCTATTTCTGCAAAGTGTGCCATATTATGCAATATAAGTCAAGATTATTATACCTGACCCTCCGGATTTAGGATTGTTATCAAAAGTACCACAACCACCTCCACCACCCCCGGTTTGAGGTGTTCCAGCAACTGATACATTTATATTTGTTCCACCAGCACCACCCCCACCTATACCACCTGCAGCTTGAGGTGTAGAACTACCTCCACCCCCACCACCTCCGGCTAAAATAAAAGTTCCTGAGGCAGTTACAAATGTACCACCCGAACCGCCTGCACTACCTGGGTTTTGTTGACCAGATATGTCTGTACCAGGTGCCGCATAACCACCACCACCAGATGCCCCGTACTGTCCACCGGATGTAGCATTTCCTCCCCTATTACCTTGGCCTACTGTCCCATTACCACCAACTTGACGATTAGCTCCACCACCAGATCCACCACCGGTTACACCTTGGGCTAATCCTTGACCACCACCACCTCCACCAACTGCAGTAGTTACAGAACCAAAAGTTGTAGGATTACCTACAGAACCAGCTGTCACAGCACTTGAATCTGCAGAACCAATTCCAGCAGCACCACCTGCACCAACACTATAAGAAATTCCTGTACCAGTTACACCTGTCAATATACCACTAACAACACCTCCGGCACCTCCACCCCCACCACCAGTGGCATTACTCCATCCACCTCCTCCACCTCCACCACCTGCTACAAGTATATAACTTATTCCTTGAGCAGTAAGTGTTGGGGGAGAATTAAAAACACCAGTACCAGAAAGTATTATTTGATATAACTTAGTAGGTATAACAGGTACACCTCCAACTCCATAAGCTTGAGCACTAGCTGTTCCAATAGTTTCAAGGAAAGGCATAGTTAGAAAGTTGTCTTACTCGCTAATACTGTATATGGAACTCCAGCTTGGTATAATGATAATACTTGAGCAGCTGAAAGTGTAGAGGTAAATAATATAACTTCAGAAATTGTTCCAGGAAAAATTCTTTGAAAACTTGGAGAAACTGCATCTGATCCAATACTCAATATTCCAGTGGGAGCTAAAGCAACAGTTCCAGTATCTGTATATACTTGAAAACCATCTAGATAAAAACGAGGGTAACCTGAAGAATCTAGGGTCATTACTACAAAATGCCAACCCGGGGTTACTACAACGCCTGTTGGTATCCAACGAGTTAATTCAAATAATCCTTGTAGAGTATTACCTAAAGCATCAGCGTTTGGAGCACTATTAGAACCAATACCAAAACCATAACCAGTACTAGTAGCTGCATTATGTAGCATTAGTATTATACCACTAGAAGTAGCTGCTGGCATATTGAACCATGCACCCATTGATACGTTAGTAGTTGCAGTAACTCCTGTGTTAGAAGTAATATAACCAGAACTTGCATTAACATTAAATCCACTAACTGTAGTTAAATAGGGGAAAGGACCTGACTGTCCAAAGTTAATTGTTCCTGTAACAGTACCAGTATATCCATTACCTGAGCTATCTGCAGCAGTGGTTGAACCAGCAGGTTCTCCCAACTTATACCAAGCTCTAGGAGATAATGCAGCTACTTGAGTTTCATAAGAAGACCCATATGGAGAATAAAGTGCAGTAACAGAATAAATATCAATACCATTGGCATTACCACTACCAGGAGCTGTACCACCTTGCCAATAAACTTGCCCTGAACTTATTACAACATTATCAATAGAAATAGGACTACTACCAAGAAGTCCACTTGTTGTTGCATAAGCTGGAGAACCTTGCTTGGTTAATATAGTAGTAGTAATTGCTGTACCAGTAGTTAAAGTAGGGCCAAGGTTACCACTTGAAGTAATATTTAAATTAAATGTTCCAGTTGCTGCAGAACTATAATACCAAACACTGCCTGAGCTAGTTGAAATTGTAGTTGTTCCATTTACTCCTGCATTAACAACATTAATCTTTTCATACCCTGCTTGTAAAATTGGATTGACAAGTGTAGAATTTGTATTTAAAGTTCCACTTGTTGTACCACCACGAATACTACCATTGGATATAATAGGATAAGAAATAACAGTTCCAGAAGAAACTGTAGCATTCCCATAAGATATTCCTGTACCATTAGATACTAATGCTTGACCACTGGAGGTAGTAACGTTGAGTAAAGTTTGACTTACTAGTAGATTGGCTTCCGTTAAATCTACTGCTGTTAAGATAGGAACAGCACTTACACCAGCAAGTTGCAATTGTGCAGTTGTTCCATCAATACCTCTACTTACTCCACTAATAGTTACTGAGCCAGAAGCCCAGTTATAAGACCCGGCAGGACAATATATCTTTTCTTCAGTGGTTTGGCCATAATTGAGGGCAAGGTTAAAACCCCCAGATGTACCAAGGTTATTCCAGGCACTTGTAGTACCGGTAATTGTAATTGTAGTTACACCAGATGCTACACCAGTAAAAAGAGTCCCGGCTGGGGCTCCTCCTACATAGGTGTTCTGGCTATATGATGTCCGTGGCATGATTATCCTTCAGGCTAGCTAGTAGCCAAGTAAATCAAGCAGGGTACGGAGCAGACTGCCAGGTAGGTGTGATTGAAAGTGAGTCACCAGAAGCAAGAGTAACTGTTCCAAGGTCTGCAAATGGTGCATACCAAAGTACAACTGCAGGGATTGGTGAAGCTGCTGGGTTACTTGCTGAACCAACACCACTCATGGTTGCAATGAAGATACCGTTGATGTTAGCCCAAGTTCCACTCTGGCAGGTAAAGGTCTGTGCTGAACCGTAAGTACTCTGTTGAACGTTAATAGTGTTAGCACCGATAACTGTAGTACCGGCAGTTGGAGCACCCCAAGTACCAGAAGCAAGGAAGGCACGTGAGTAACCAATACCTGAAACAGCAGCCAACTCGGTTACAGGGTATGTACCTGAGTTAAGTGTAATGTTAGTATTAGCAGTACCATACCCTTGAACAGTACCCCATGAGGTAGTGAAAAGACCAAGGTAAGTACCTGAAGTTACAGCCTGTGAACCTCTAGGGACAATATTAAGAAGGAAGTTAAGTCCTTCTTGTGGGAATACGTAGTTTGATGAGGAAGCCATCTTTTAACCTTTCTTTACTGAAATTGTATATCTATAGTGAATTGAATAGTGTCACCGGCACTCAAACTAAGTCCAACAAAGTTAGTCTTAGCAATCATTCCACTACCTTGAGTAATCCAAGTAGTCGCTGGAATGCTGGTTAATGCTGTTGAACCATTTTGCCCTCTAAGTACATAAAGAGTTTGATAGTTGTCTCCACTAACTACTGTCATTACTTCTGATGCAACTTGAATATTAAAAGGATATTGAGTTGGCCAGTTGTAGTAGTTACTTGGATAAATAAAACTTTGGGAGTTTGAATTAACCTGTTGTGTTAGTTGCCCTTGGATAGGAGCTGTAAAACCAGTAAAGAGTCCAAGGTTAGTTAGAGTTTGTGTTGCTGAACTTGAAAAAAGTCCTACCCATTGGTAGGTATCTCCACTAGTGGTTGTAGTAACTTGACTAACATTACCACCAGTTCGAGCTTGTACTTCTTCAAATAAAGCTACATCAGTAGCACTTGCTGTACCACTTGCAACTCCGACTCCAAGCCAGGGAGCATTTGCTCCGGCAGTTCCAGAAACTAAAGCTCGTACGATTGAACTTCTCGTACTTGCTGTTATTGTTCCTGCCATTCTGGTTCCTTAGACTCATCAGCTGATGTCAAGAGAAGTTCCCCCATATCTTCCCTTGACCCATCTGCTTTAATTTTTGTAACTCTCACCGTTAGCTTAGTACTAACTGGATTAATTCCATCCATATTAAATTAGCACTGCTGTTGCTTAGTGTTCTTTTGCTTAGTCTGGTTAAGGTTGCTTTGGTAAACATTAAAGTAACCAGTCAACTGTTGAGTCTCAAGTCCACCATCAGGACCGTTACCGGTACGAATCTGGCGAACTTGTTGTTGAACAATTGTAGTGGTGTCTTGAACTACTGCACCGTTACCAATAACTTGATAAGCGTGTACTGTTGCGTCATCAATCCAAGTTGGAACAGCGTTAGGTGTTCCGTAGTAGTTAGGATAAGCAGTTGTTCCACTTGCAGTTGTAATGTTAATGTTAGTTGCAGTAGCAGTTGAACCACTTGTACTAAGTACAGGAAGAGCAGCACCAGTTGCACTAGAGAATACAATTTGTGTAGTTGTCTGTCCAAGAAGTTGAGCAGTGTTACTACTAGATCCAGCAGCAATTACTGAAAAGGCAATTGTACTAGGAATAACAGCTTGAAGACCACTAACAAGTGCACCAACAGTTGAGTTACCTGTAAGTCCTGCAGTATTGAAAGTTGTTCCACCAACACTACCTGAAATGGTAAATGCAGTAGTAAGGTCAGTTACTACAAGCTTGTAAAGTCCACTAGGTGTAGTTGCAGCATTAATAATCTGCAATGGGTTTGGCATGTAAGATGTAGCAGCAGAATTTTGACGAATCGTCTGCTTCGTTAGCTGCTCAGATGTTACGTTTGGTGTTGTAGCCATTATAGTCCGCTTCCTTCTCTACGTGAGTTGTATTGTCCGCTTTGGAAAACAAAGCCATTGTTATTTGTACCCATGTATCCATTACCAGAAACTGTAGGTGTAGCGTATCCGTTACTTACAGCACCTGGGAAGGTTTGGGGTAGGAATGGGTAGTACCAGCCTAGACTTGTTTGTGTCTGTGTATTAAGTGCTCCTGAAGGAACAATAATAGTTAGTGGTTCTGTTGAAACGGAAGAATCCAGTCCCAACTGTGGGGTCGACTTTTCTTCGCTCATTTAAGCTCCTTATAGACGGGAACTGAACTCCCGTTTTTTATTTTAGATTTGTGGGTCTGTTAGACTCGCCCCAAATTTGTTGAGGTGTCATAGATGGTCCCTTTGGCTCTGCCTCATCTGGTAGGTCAATCTTGTACATACCATTATTTTCTGAAGCATTATCGCCAAGACTTTCCATCAGGTGACTGAGGTGGTCATCTTGTTCATTGGACTCTTCGGCCAATTCATTGATTCTAGTTATTGCTTCTTCATCATTCAAGAAACGGATACGACCTCTTTGTACAGCTCTTAGAACAAAAGGGTCACGTCTCAACTCTTCAGTAATGGTTTGAACACTTCCGTGAATACCATGTGCCAATAGTTTAAACGAGCCCTTAGGACTTGAAAAATTAGTAGCCGAAGGCATCAAATTTTCAATCCAAGAACCAGTGTTAATGCTCTCCAATCCCTTGGTAGAGAATGAAGGTGTAACACGAGCAGCAGATAGATCCACTGGATCTGCCTTGTGCTCTACATAAATGCCATCGTCAAATGGGACATTTACAGGGGTACTATTTCCGTTATCTCCGGAACGTGATACAGTTTTAGCCATTTTACTTCTCCTTGTTTCAAGGCAATTTACATATTTTGTAAACTGCTAACAGATCTAGGAAATCAGAATCTGCGAGGGGTGGGTAGGAGCCAGAAGGCGGTGGAGGGCATCTGACCCCTACCCGATTTGTTGCTAAGACAATTAAGCCTTAACGATCTTACCAAGTCCGCGTGGGTTGAGAACAATCTCTGATACGAGCTCGTCCATGACCCATCCCTTGTGGAACTTCTCAGGTGTGTGGTTCTCTTCAACATCGAGTGAGTACATAACTGGGAATACACCGAGGAACTCTGGTGATGGAGTCATGTAAACTGTTCCTTGTGGAACTTCAATTGAACGTTGAACTTGGAAGCCACCGAATTGAACGATACGCTCACCGGCAACTACACGGTCCTTGAAGGCCCAACCAGTTTGGTTAATGTCCCACTTGTAAAGGTCACGGTAGTCAATTGGGTTGAACAATAGACGTGAAGCCTCAAGTTGGTGAACTTCAATCAATGCTACGAGGTCGTACATTGAGTCAGGAGTAATGTATCCTGAAAGTTCATTAACGATGTGGTTAGGTGAAACTGTGTGGTTAGGGTCAACAGCGTAGTTGTTGATAGCAGCTTCAAGAACAGTGATAAGACGTGCGTCTTCCTGCATCATGATTGCTTGCTTACTCATGTCCTGAGCATATTCTACGATGTTAACACGAAGGTACCAAAGGTCTTCCTTCTTAATCTGAGGGAAGGTTGCAATACGGAACAAACGTACTGGAACTTTCTTACCTTCGAATGAAGTTACACGAACTTCTCCTTCGTTTCCAGAAAGAACGTAAGCCTGACCATATTCGTCAAGGACATCGTACATAACTGGTACACCAGGTGTTAGTGGATCTTCAAGAAGTACGTTACGGGTCATACCCTGGTAACGAAGCTTAAGCTGGATTGGACCAATCATTCCCTGACCAAGACGAACCATGTAGTTGTCCTTGTCAGCAAGAATTGAAGCCAAACGGCGTTGCTTTTCCTGGTTTGTAGCTGCAGTACGTCCTGTAGCGGTCTTTAGACGGTCCTTTGCCTCGAGAATCTCGGCAACATAGTCGTCAGAGCGCTTGGCAGTGCGTGGAGCCAAGTGTTCGGTGCTGTATGAACTCATTTTAAAAGTTCCTTTCTTAGTTAACGCCAACAGGCACTAGGCGGATAACAATTTGGGTTGGCCCAAGAACGTCAATAAGTTCAGCAACTGGAGTGGCGTTAGCGTTAGGAGCAGCTGAAGTCAGCATTCCCTTAGCAGAACCTGTACCTGCGTACAAGAATGTACGGGCACCAGTTGTTGATACTGAGTATGATTGAGTAGTGTCAAAAGCAGGAGCCGTAATGGTGAAGAAAGCATTCTCACCACCGAGCCATACGGCCCAGGCGTTAACTCCAACTTGAGTCACATCATCAATGTTTGGGTTGCGGTCCAAGCAACTTAGACCAAATGGCTTTGGACTAGTTGATGCACCTGTAGCCGTGTTTCCATCGAATAGAGCAACAGTGTCGGGGCCGGTTCTGTAGACGACCATACCCGAGTAAATGTTACCCGTCTCCGAAGGATCCAGGAAAGTGTTGTATGGAGTAGCTTCGTACTTCTCATACAACGGACTGCACGTACGGTGCACTCCTACGTTGGCAACAGAGTTTAGCTGTAGCATATTTCTTTCTCCTTATGGGATTATTTTAGTGTCATTAGCCAATCGTCAGCCTGTACGGACTGGCGAGTGACAGTTGAGGCAGTCGTCATACGACCCATCTCGGGCAGGCGGTTTGCACCACTAGCCACTTTTTGGCTCCGGGGCTGACGGGCCCCAGACTCTTCGAGCATGTCGAGGCTAGCTTTAAAACCAGCAAGCTTTGCATCTGACATTTGCTCAAACTTTGCAACGTGCTTCATACGGTCATCTTCTGTGACCATACCAAGACGCTCAAGACGCTCTACAACCTGTAGTGCATCGAAAATCTTTTCACGACTTGCTTGAACCGAAGCAACAGTGCCTGCATATGGGGCAAGTGCTGGGTTAGTTCCATCGTAAGGGAATGGGTTACGGTCATCGTCCGCTTGTGGAGTCTTACCGGTTTCTGAACCATCATTGTAGTAGTTTACGTAACCAGCATCTTCGCCGTTTACTTCTTCTGGAACTTCAACGTTGGTAGTGTGGTCAGGAGTAACTGCATCTTGGTAGGTGAAGTGACTTCCTGAATCATCAAGGTTACGAACATCTGTGATTTGGAGTGTCTCTTGGTTACCGTTAGTGGCTTCCTTTGGCTTCTTCTTACCGTCACAGTTCTCAGTCTTGCAACCAGGACCAGAGCACCATTCAGTGCGCTCAGCAAGCTTAGCAGCCTTCTTCTCGGACTTCTTCTTCTTTTTCTTGTCCTTCTTTTCCTTCATTTTTTCTACAAAATCGTCTTCATCTTTGTCATCCTCATCCTTGTCGTCTGAGTCTTCGTCCTTAGAAGCAAACTTATTGATTTCTTCAAGGTAACCCTCAAGGGCCTGAAGTTCTTCGTAAGCCTGCTTGTAATCAGCAGTTACGATAAGGTTGTCTTCGATTTCATTTACTAGACCAGCAACTGTACCTACTGAGTAAACTACATCTTGGTCATTAGAGGCAACACGAGCAAAATCAATTGCTGAAGTTGAGGCTGTGAAAAGGTTTGTGAAGTCGAAGTCAGATTGACTGTCAATAGCGTCACGAATTTCACGGCTTGCCTTGTAAACATTGTAGAGTGTGTCGTCTAGAGTATCTTCAGTTGAAGCATACATTTCACGACCTTCTGGGTAAACAGCACTTGAACCAGGACCACCAACAATTTCACCATTTTCGGCTGCATCAAGGTCTTGAACGTTAAGTACACGCTCTGCTGGGGTATTAGCTACCCAATCGGCCATTTCTTCTGCAGGTGCAGGTGCTTGACTACTTAGACCAAATGGACCATCAAGGTACAAGTTAGTAGTCTGGTCATATGGCATTTGGCGTGGAGTAGTTGAGCCTGGAAGACCTCTCTCCTGCCAAGCATTTTCTGCTTCTTTAACAAGTTCATCGTCAAATCGACTCATTGTTTCTCCTCGTTGGTTTCTTCAGGCTTTTGGCCTTTTTGATTTTGAAAGAATTCATCCTGGGCTACTGCCTGGAGTGCATCCTTACCTCTAGTAACCTTATCTGAAGAAGCAACCTGGTCATCATCTAGCATGTTTCCAATACTAGCTTTCTTGGTCTTCTTCTTAAGTTTACTTTTTTGTTTCTTTATTTTTTCTTTTACTGAGTGTTCAGCGGAAGGAATAAATCTGTTCTTTTTATTTTTAATAAGATCTGGATGTACACCTGTAAAAGAAGGACTTCTGTGATTAAGTTCATCAGGAGGTGTTTCATGTCCACACTGCGGATTTTCGCACTGTATATTGAATCCCCTACGACCACACTTCGGGCACTTCTTTTCTTTTCCTGCTGGTGGAGCCGTAAAGTAATCAGTAAAGGCTAGGCTTTTAAAAGCTGCCTTTTGTTGAATCCCTTGCGACTCTTGCCACTCTTTGATTGCTTCCATGACTTCTGGACTTACAAAAGCACAGTCTTCACAGATACCACCTCGGTAATTAGTCCCCTGGCATTGAGGGCAGTCACCTAGCACAGTAATGTTAATTCTTATAACTTCCAAAGCCTCTTTAATGAGGTTTTCAGAAACTTTCATAATTGGCATTATTGTACGTACTTCTTTTGTAGCAGCCAAGCAGATTCATCGGCTGGGTCAAATACATAACTCAACTCGAAAAAGTTTGGCTTGTGGCAGTTTTCCCAAACAAGGCTTTCCACACGCTTGCCTTGCTTGTAAACAACTACCTTGCGACCTTTTAATGCAGGAATGTGAGTACAGTATTCTGCAGGCTTACTTGCATACCTTCCACAGGCACTACAAGTTGTACCGGCCACATCTGCACCCATACTTACAGCATTTAATCTATCTTCCATAATGGCCTTTGCCAACTTTGGAAAACTTTGAGCATCTACTTCCATAAGGCAATAGACACTAGCATCAACAATTCCACTCGCCAATTTTGTTTCACGATAAATAGCATCCTTGATTACTCCACGAGCTCTCTTTGGATCTTGATTATTGTGTTCAACAAAAACTGGGCGACCAATAAAGGTCTTGTAACCTTGCTTAATCTCATCTACTGGCCAACCATCATAGTTAGCATTTACACGAGAACTAATAGCACGAGCTACAGTATAGACAAAACCCTTTTTTTCTGAAAACTTAAAGTCATCAAAAGTTACTGGGTGAAGGTCAATACTTTCACGCTTACCCAAAGCAGATGTGGATGTACCACCCATCAACGTGACTGTAGGAGCGCCGAATTTAATCATGATATGCATTACCTTGCATAATTAAACAACCCCTTTACATTGTCCCAAACTAGGGATTTTATTGATGTTCATTTCTTCTAGAAAGCAACTCTTTTAATTCACTTAACATTATTTTGTGTTCTTCACTTACACTTAAGTGATAGGCTGCAAGTTCAGCAGCAATTCGGTCTGCTCTTTTGGCGGCGATGAGAAGGATTGCTCCCTGTAAACCAGCGAGGGTTGAGAGCATAAGGTTAAGAAGGATAAACGGGTAAACATCGAAAGGGTGATGTGAGTATCCGTTGTAAAGCATCCATGTAATCATTAAAACTACAAATGCAAAGACAAAAGGCCACGAACCCATGCCATGACGCATAGCGTCTGCAGCTTTTTCCCCTAATGTTCTATCATTTCCAGACCTAACATGTGGGTGATAATCCCAGTGACTTACTTTTTTAATCGTCCGCATCAAGTAAACCTTCATGATAACCTAGATGACGGTTTAAATCACGACCAATACTGTCTACCTTGTGTTCTACACGGTCCCACTGGTCTTTAGAGCTAGAACCACCATTGTTTCGGTGTTGAGAAAGTAGTTGTTCAAACTTGTCATCCATGTCTGCTTTAGTAGCAGCAAGTTCTTTTTCAATTCGACTTAATTCTTTTGAATTGTGATGAGTGAAGTATTTTTGAACTACTTTAGCTAGTGCTGCTAAAGCACCAACGGTGAAAAATGCATTAGCAATATAGCCAAACCAAACATTTGAAGAGTTAAAAAAATTGGAAGCAAAAAACATCTTTACTCTTTAGTATAAATACTATTACTAAGATCTAGGTCATCAAAGTTGCGGGCAAGGGTACCCTCACCTTCTTCAATGATTGAAATCTTTTCAAGATTACTAACTATACTAAGAAATGCCAAAGTAGGTTTTGCAGTCTTAGGAAGTATGGTTGGTTGTTTGTCTAGGAAACGGCTCATTCAGGGTTCTCCTCATTTGAAAACTTATCTAGTCCTGCCCCATCAATCTTAGGGTAGTCCATTCCACCATCACTGCTTGCATGGGCATCAGTATCTGAAGTTGGAACCATAGCATCTGTTCCTTCTATGACTGAAGCCAAGTGTTCTTTAAATTCATCTTCGTTAAATTTTTGATAACTATCGTCAACAATGATTTGCATACCCTTAGCAAGTTTCATACGCTTACGCTTCTTTTGCTCAAAAGGAACTGCAAACTTCATACGGTCACCATAGGTAACAGTTTCAAAAGGTTCATCATCAAAGTCATCATCCCAACCACTTACACTGGCTGTCTTTTTCTTAGGGCCGTTCTTTGGTCCTTTTCGAGTTGACTTAGGTGCGTTCTTCTTTTGTTCGTAAGAAATCTCTGGACGTTGACGTTCTGTCCCACGGTCAGTTTTGTCAGAACCTTTAGTTGCCATTGAAGGATAAACTTCAGGTGTCTGAGTAATGTCATATGGATTGCCAGGTTGAGTCATATTTGGTGCGGCAGGCATACTTGCAAGACCAGCCATTGCACCAGGAGCGAGTTGAGCACCAAGTGATGGGTCCTCAAGAAGCATCATATAGGACTGGTATTCCTGGAAGTATTCTGGTGGGATAGGCAAACCAAGAATAGTAAGTCGTTCAAACAAATCTTTCTTAAATTGTTGTTCTGCAACCACAGTTGCCAACTTCTCATTCTTACGTGCTTCAACTTCATCTTCAAAGTCAATTGGAATATTAACTGCAAGAGTAGCAAGTGAAATTGGGAAACCAGATGCTTGAAGTTGTTGTAGGAATCCACGTTCTACTGTTTCATCACGTAGGTTCATTGAGCGGAACCTTACTTCAGGAATAGCAAGTTTTGGACGTTCCTCCACAAACTCTGCACCTGTTTCTTCATCCACCATTAGTACAGTTTCCATAACAGGAACTCTTTGACCTCCAACATTACGAAACTCATAGTGACCTTGACGTTCTGCCACAGGTTCCATACGTGAACGGATAAACTTTTCAATCTTGTGTTGATATGTAGAAAGCATTTGAGTAATCAACTCACGGTTAAGTGCGCCAGATGCATAAGTACCACCGTTACCACCTTGCAATAGGTCAGCACCAATACCGAATACTTGCATAACCTTTGACTCAACACGCATGAAGTCTTGGTCAAGTCTTGGCATAGATTCACGACCAAAAGCATTTTCAATCTTTAATCCATGGTGATATGTCATCAAACGGAAGTCTGAGTTGATGGCCATTGAAAGGTCATCTCTCAATGCTTGCAATTCAGTTGCATCTGGGATCCATGGACCGTCTTGATCTACGTCCGGGAGGCCCAAAGTAGCAAGAATAAGAGGAGAATAGAGTCTGTCAGCAATAGCATCTTGAGCGGCATTGAGACTTTCTTCCAGCATAAGCATACGAAAAGCACGTAGAAGAATAGGAGTACCATGTTCGCTCCAAGGGTTGGTCTTAAATTTCAACTGCTTCATGATTACATCTGAAACAGGAATTTCTTTATCCTCACGAGCCCATGCAACAACGTCTGGATACAATTGCATAAGCATTGCATACTCTTGAGGTGGATCTCTGCGTTCAATCAACTTCTTGATTTCTTCAGGAACTTTAATGTGATATTGATAAGTTCTTAGTGCTCTGTTCTTTGCAACGATAACATCATTAGGGTTAATAATTTCATCATCTTCCCAAGCACCAATACCATCATGCCATGAACCCATTGCAAATGCTTCACCTACAGTCCAGTGTTCACGACCAAGGTCAAATAGAAATTCATTGTAATCTAGTCCATCAAAGAATAGTTCATTGTAAAACTCAGAGATTCTTTTGTCTGGGTGAACTAGTTCAATATCCAAAAGTGGATAACGAGTATAAATATCAATAAGTGAAGGAACTAGATAGTGGGTGGTGTACATAAGACGAGCCCAGTCACGAATTTTACGTGTTTGTTCGTCCGGGTCCTCCATGTTGAACCACCAGGTACGTTCACGCCAATACTCAAATGGGTCGTGTAACTTAGGCCATGCCCATTGTGCATCTGAACCTGTAGCAGCACCCATTCTACGGTTAGGCGTATTAGCCATACCACTAAGGTCAATCCCACCCATACCACCCATACGAAGGTTATTAAGTCGTTCACGACCTTCTGTAGGCATTGATGCAACATCATTGAATAATGAACCATTCTTAGCATTATTCAACATATCTCTAGCAGCAACCCTACGTGTTATTGGGTTTCTAGGAAGAGTTATACCAGCTTTCCTCATATTATTGAGTTCAGTCTGGGCACTCCAGTCCTTATTAGCCATTGGGCTAGTCCTATTCTATTCCACAGCAGGGAATTCCAGGAGCCTTTTCAAATCCACAATTACTGCAGAATGCGGGCCCTCCACCAAGCATAACAATGTCTCCGCCTGACTTGTTTTGGTCAATTGGCAAACCGCTTAGAGTGTGATTTGCACCTACTCTACGAACAGCTGCTTGACGAATGTTTTGTTGACGTTCCATTATTACTTCTCCAATTATATAATATTAATTACCGAGGAATGTACGGTTTGCGTTAAGATTTGAATATGGTGTACTACCACTAGTAACAGTAACTGATTGATAACCACTAACTACTGTACCACTAACAATAGAAAGGTTTCTAACATTTTGAATACTCATTTGACCAATGTTACCGTTAGCATCAATAGCATTGTTACCAATACCCATTGCACTATAATCAACATACATACCTGGAATGGCCCAGTTGACAATACCTGTACCACCACTAGCAGTAATGCGATAAGCTAGTTTTGGATTTTCAACTGTACTTAAAGTATTGTTTAGAGTAAAGGTTTGATTACCACTTGTAGTTGTAATGGTTCCAGTTGCAAGTGTATTCCAGTTGGTCGAGTTATAGTTGGTATTTTGATAGAATCTATCATTACTACCCTGTAGTTGGAAGAAGCAAGTTCCACTAAATCCAGCTGTAATCCAAAGATCTACATAAAGAGTTTCCATATCTTGAAGACTTACATTTGGTTCTGGGGCACAAACATAACTTACATCAGTAACACCATTACCATTGACATTCAAGTTGAGTCCTGGTACTGCTGAACCAACTGTTCCGCCTTGCCACTTACCATTTACATTTTGTTGTGGCCAAGGTGGTGTAGCACCACTAACAACACTACTAGAGTTAACTGTAGTTGCTGTTCCTGTTACTGCATTATTTGGTCCAATACTAGTAACTGTATTGTAAGTATTGTCTCCATTACCATAAATAGTATTAAATTGACCTGTAGGCCAAACTTTTTTACTTTGTAATGGGCCTTTACCTTCTGCTGCCTGCATATTTGCTCCTAGAGACTTAAGTAGTCTACATCAATGTCATTTCCACCTGTTTCCTGCAAAAACTTTAAAGCATTACCTGAGAAGTCATCTAAAGTGAGTTCTTCATCTTGGGGTTGTTTCTCTTCCTCTACAATCCTAGGTCTTTCAACTTTTGGTGCAGGAGTAGGGACTGGGGCAGGAACCTGTACCTTGATATTTTCAATCTTGGTTTCTAGAGATTCTAGTTTTTGCAATACAGGTTCTAATGCTTTTTGTATTGCTTCTTCGACACTAATTTCAATGTCTTCTATCTCTAGTTGTTCTTCAGTTTCCTTGTGAACAAGTTTTTCTTTTAACAATTCAACCGCATTACTCCACAGAGTTGGTGTAACTTGGGAACCAGTAAGTCTTGCCAACTTACCTGTGGAGTTGTCCCATTCAAAATCATATTCCCTGCCAGAATAGTCAGTAATTGTTCCATAAGTCATCCAACTTAAAGAACCCTCCACCACTATACTGTTTATCCCCACCAGATTTTGTTTCTTAGAATCTAGTGAAGCTTCAAGGATTGGAGTTTGACTCACAATCTTAGCTTTACGTGTTCTGAACATTTTTACTTCTTAACGACCAACTCGTAATCGTTCTTGCGTTCTACACTTGCAGTACGGTCATCCCAGATAACAGCAAATTCAGCGTCACCTAGTGCAACAACTGTTCCTGCAATCTTTGACTTTGAAGTCTCAGCATAAACACGACTACCAACAAGGGTGTCTGAGCTCAACTTAGCAAGTACACCGAATGTAGCATTCTTGTGAGCTTGGCGAGTGTTGAAACCCTTTGCTTGCTTTGAAGCCATAGTAGGCTGACCATATGGTGCAGTCTGTTGTGCTGGGTTAGTGTCGTCTCTTCCGTGAGCTTGACCTGAAGCATTATCACGGTCAATTTCTGAAGCCCAATCACGTCGCCAGTCTTGCTCTACTTGCATATTGCGTTGAGCATCGTTGCTGTCTGCATCAATAAAGTCACCTGGTAGTTGTTCTCCTGGTGCAATAAAGTCTACATCAACTGGACTAGGACCTTCAAAAAGGTCTGCAATTTTAATATTTAACTTTGGTTCCATTTTCTTTCTCTTTCTTTAAAATAGAGATCTATTTGCTTATTTGATTTCTAAGGGGTTTTACATTTATCATCTAGGAGGTTTAGCAGTACCATTTTCATTTAGATTACTAACCTCTGTTTCTGTTGCTGGATCTTCATCAAGCATTCCTTCTGCAGCCTTATGTTCCGGTAGCCCCATTGAACCAATTTGTTTAGTATTGCCAGGAGCTCCTTGATTTACAAGGTTTGAAGGTTTACTTGGAGTTTTAATACCAAGTTCTCTATTAACTCTTTTTGCACCAGGTTGGCTTCCCATACCCCAGTTGTAACTTCCTAAACTAATAAAATCTGCATCTACAACATTTGGTCCACCAAATTCAAACTTGAATCTATCAGCAAATGAGAATGGGTTGTCACAATCTTCATGAGCATATAATGGCCTTCCATCAGGTGCAACACTTGTTTGCACTATTGGACCTCTGCCATTAACATTACTAGCATCTTCACAGAATCTGCAAGAAGGTGTAGGTTCATATGATTCATTAACATGAGTATATGCAAGTTTATTACTTGTTTTTGGTTCTTCTTTATTAATAAGTTTTTTCAAAATACTCTCCTCTTGAGATTCTGGCTTTTCAGGAGTAAAGCCACGAACAAACCCTTCAGGTGCAGACTTAAGACCACCTTCACCAATTGTTGATGGATTTTCTAATTGGTCTACAATAGATGCATAAGCAGGTAGTGTTCTATTCTTTGTGTGTTGTCTAAGTCCTAGTGGGTTTTTAAAATATGTTTGTCTTGAAAGTAATGCAGGTCTACTACCTACAAGACTACCAAGTCCAGAAAAAATAGATTTTGCTTTTCCTTTACCTTGAACTTCAGAACTTGCATAAAATCCTGTGCTTGCTGAATCTGGTACGTGAATACATCTTGAAGCTGGTACAGTAATGCCACCTTGAAGACCTCTAAGTCCTGAAGTTGTCCACTCAGGGTTAGGTGCATTTAATGAATTAAAGTTAATTTGACTTCTGTGTCTTTTTTGAATTGTTTCTTGACTTGTTGAAACCCAAGGGATAACTTTGTATAGTGGTTCACCCTCATGAAAGCCACTAGTAACTGTATTTTCTGGGATTGTGCAACCTGCTGCATGTTCACCACCACGACAATTATCATCGTGGAACTTAACAGGGCATCCTTCTTTGTGAGTTGTACCTTCACCACATATTTCATGGTGTTTTGCAATTAATTCAGGAGAAAGACTCTTAACACCAATTTCTGCATTTCTAGGTGCTGTACCAACTACCAAACCTACGTTGTGGGCACCCCTAGGAAGGCCTGGGATTGAACCATCATGATTAACAATTGTAACAACGTGACCAATTGGGTTTCTACCATGTTCATGACACTGTTCTCTTGGGTCATGGTCAAATTGTGAAAACAATGGGTGGTGCTCTTCAGGCATTTCAGTAGGAGCAATTCTAATTGGCTTAGGATTCTTTTGTTCCTGATACCATTCATGCATTTGGTCTCTAGAAATGCCTCTGTCTTCTGCCTCACTAGTAATCCAGTTTTCTTCTTCTTCTTTACTAATCCCTACAGGCAATCTTGTGGTGTCACCATTTGCACTTTGTTTAGTAGCACAAATACCATTCTTACCACATACACAACTTTCTGGGTGGTGAGAAGTTTTAATTTCATTTGTTTGATAAAAAAGACTTGTTGCTTCTTGATTATTAATTCGTTCTTCTTGTTTACGAAGTTTAAGTTCTTCTGGTTTACCTTTGAACTCACCCTTGTCTCTAATCATCCTAGAACGGTCAGTATCAAACAACCAAGTTGGGACCGGTAACCTTTGAGTTAAACCATAAATTCTATTACGTTCTTCAGTTACTGAAGGGCCTTTTCCTGAACTTGAAGAACCGCCGGTTAAACTGTCTAACTCTTCAGGAAGCATTGGTCTTTTGGTCACATCACCTTGAGAAATAATTCTCTGTACCGGATCTTTTGACCTTCTTCCAGTTCCCCTACTTTTTGTTTCTTTAGCCTTTTGAATTAATGATGTTAAAAGTTCACTACTTGGGCCTTTTATTGCTTTATCAACAAGAGCAGGGTTAATGTTGGGTTTTCTTTGTCTAGGCACTATTCCCCAGCCTTAGTTTTATTAATTATTCCCTTGATAAATTCAGAAGCAGCAGAATCTTGTTTTGGCCCAGTAGAAATATTTCTTTCTTTCTTTTTTGGACCCATCATTTCTTTTTCTATATTATTGTTTTTTCTATAGTTTTCTTCAAGGCCACCAGGTGCTTCTGTTCTTACATTTCCTGCAGGTGAACCAAAAGCATGTGCATCTGACCATAGGTCATCAAGGTCATTTTCAACATATGGTAGGTGTGCTGTGCAAAGGGTAGTAAAAGAACCTGTAAGGTGTCTAGGGTCGGCAGCTACCAACTCATGACTACAAGGTACTTTATTCCCATTCTCATCAGAAAACAATCCTTGTGCGGAACAAGTATCGCCTATTTTAACCTGACCAGAAATGAGTCTATCGTTACCTCTAAGACTTCTAATAGAGGTTATAGTTCTCATTCGTTAAACTATTCTTTACCCAATAGCCTATTAACAATGTCTGCACCAACTTGATTTTTTGTAGGTGCCTTAGGTGAAGGTGATGACTTGGCTCTTTCAATTTTTTCAGCACCGACTCTTGATTGTCTGTCTGCTTCAAAGCCTGCTAGCTTTTGGCGAAGTGCTTCACCAGTTGCCTTTATCTTGCCTACACCCTTAAGGAAACTAAAGGTAGGTGCATCACTTTCATTACCCCATGCAACAGGGCGTAGTCTTGCGGTTACACCATTTCCTGCAGAAGTTCCATCAGCTAATCCACCTGTCATACCTTTTTGTGCATCAGTAGCATTGTACATAGGTGCCATTGTAGCAACAGGAAGTACACGACCACTACCGGCTTTTCCTTCTTGGCCTGGAACTACTTTAGCGTAGTTAGGGTTTGTCTTTTCTGAACCTGTTAAGTCACGAGGTCCGTTTTCTAGGATTTCCTTAACGTTTTCACCCTTACCACGGTTTCTTGCTACTTCATTTTCAAAGTGACCAAAGTCTGGAGTTGAAGGCCAAATTGTAAAGTTACTAACCTTACCAACACCGTGACTAGCTCCCATTTCAGTATTCATACCTGAACCAGATTGTGCAGATTCACGTCCTCTTTCAAAAGTTTCGATAGGCTTTCCACGACCTTCTTCTTCTCTCTTAAAAGCAGGAATACCTAGTTCTGGCACACCTTTTTCTGCAATTTGATTCATTACAGTTTCAATCTTGTCGTGATCTTCTTGAGGTAGAATGTGAACTCTGTGACTTGCAGCAAAAGTAGAACCTTCTTTTCTTCCACTAAGTTTTGGATAAAGACTTCCATCAACACTCATTGCTGCTGTTTCTTGAATACCAATGTGACGGCCACCAAAAGCATCATCTGGTGAGTGAGTGCAACCTGGACTACCGTGGTGGGTGTGACCAGTGCAAATCAATGGTGATGTTTCTGCATCTCCACCAAGTTGTGAACCACCAATACGACCCAAAGTAGCATCAATTACATTACCAGAAGAGTCATGCTTTGTAATCATTGCCCAACGGCCTGCTTTTGCTTCATCTTGCATTTCTGGGCGGTCTGCTCTTCTATCTGCATATTTAGCTGCAAGTGCTTTAGCAGTATCAGCCCCAAGTCCACTTGAAACTCTTGTAGTAGAAGTAGCACCTGGTACTGCATCATTGTGCATAGCAAAACCAAGTCTAACTTTTAGTCCTGCAATCTTTTCTTGAATTGAACCCTTTCTCTTCAAGTGCTTAGAACAAATGTCAAGGTGACCACGAACATCATCTGCTCTTTCACCCTCGTGAAGTGTTGCACCACACTCATCACACTTGGTGTCTTTTTTACCAGCGTGTGCTTCTACAGTTTTAGAAGACTTTCTTGGGATGAACTCACCACCAAGGGGACTGTGTCCAAATATAGTTTTGCAATCTTCACACCTAATAGGTGCTGGTCCTCCACGACTAGAGTGCATTTCTGCTCTACCACTACCACAATTTGGGCAGTTAAGAATACCTAACTCAGACTTGCAACCTGGGCAAATGTGGTTATTTTCATAATCAGGGTTATTTGCAGTGTCTGGGAAAGTTACATAGTTACTTGAGTCAGTCGGTTTTAAACATTCTTCACCTTCACCAAGATCCCCAAACCAGCCACACTTACCACTAAAGTTAGCAGTCTTAAGACTAGATTCTTTTAAATTATCAGTTTTAGAGGCAGTACGCCCATGTTCAGCACATCGGTCACTGTGGCTTTCTTGTACATCATTATTGCAACCAGGAGAAGAACATACAGAATATCTCTTGGTAGCATTAATAGCTGTACGAAGAGCATCTTCATGGGCTTCATCACTATTAAAATGGTGGTGGCTTAACTCTACTTCATTAACCACTGCATCATTAAGTGGATAAAAGTTTTCATTTGGTCCCGTCTTAGCGTGACCACGAACTGCAGTTCTCCCATCTCCTGCAGTATATGTTAGCGTACCAATATGGGTTACTTTACCAATAGGTTCATGCAATCTATAGGTACGAGATGAATAACTTTCTACACCAGGGCGGTCCTCAGAAAAACGATGCTCTGGAAGTTCTGTTGCTAATTCTTCAATACTAGATACTTTTAAATTACCAGCTACATTGCACTGAGAGCAATTGGCGTGGCGAATCTTCCACTCTTCGTGAAGTGCTCTTACTAGTTTAAACTTGCTATCACTTACAGTTGCCATCTTACGGCGAGCTGCACTCTCAATATCTGCTTCCATCATTTGGCAACGAAGTGCAAATTCTTTATCAGAGTGGGCAAGAAAAAGAAAATCTCCCGCCTTTGTTAGAACCTCATGCTTAGCGGTTACTAGATTCTTTCCGGCTGTCTTAGCATTGTAGACAGTATTAATTGAATCATCAAAATCAAAGACGGATGTCATATTGGGTCTGGCTCCTGTACTGTCCTCGGTATGAGGACGCTGAACTATACACATACTAAGTTTAAGAAACAGATTGTTTTAAATGTTTCTTTTCCAGATTTTTTAAGAATTAATAGTTCCGAAGCCTGGACTCGAACCAAGACTAAGAGATTCAAAGTCTCCTGTGCTGCCATTACACCACCTCGGAGTGGCTCCCCAGCCTGGACTCGAACCAGGAACCCGCTGATTAAACGAATTACCATATGAGGAAATTGCTCCGCCCCCGGGACTCGAACCCAGATCTGACAAGTTAACAGCTTGTTGCATTGCCATTATGCTAGAGCGGAAGGATTATTCTGTAAATACTTTTCTACAAATTCTTTTTTATTTTCGTACCACCCTAACTGTCTATTACAACTAGTACAAAGTAAACCTCTAATTTTTCCTGTTTTATGGTCGTGGTCAATACTTAAATTTTTATGTACTGTAGAACCTATTTCTGATTTACAGATAGAACACTTTTTATCTTGAATTTTTAATAGTTTATAATAAATTTCTGGAGATTCATAGTTTATATTATTTTGTCTTAGTCTATCAACTATCCTTTTGCACTCATTACAAGAAAGTGAGTAATTTCTAGTTTCAGAGTTACACCATTTACAATTATAAATCTTAGGAGTACTTGGATTCCTTTTTACTCCTAGAGTAGAATGGCTTTGACAACAGTATCTTTTGGACCCCTGCCTAATTTGGTAAGGGTACCTTAAAAAAGTATTATTGCAGCCCTCTAGTTCACAAACCCATAATGTAGATCTCATACTCAAACCTTAAATAGTAGATACCACTATAGTAGCTTTGACTTTGAGTTACATTGTCAGCTGCTCTGCCAATTGAGCTACCAGGGAATAAAACTATTTTCTGATTACAAACAATAAGTCATCATATCGACCAAGATTTTCTCTTAGGTCAATACACTCTGTCTTATCTTTATACTCATCAGGAGTTGCATCTAGCAATATTGGGAACCAACTAGTGTCTTGGACGTCTTCTAGTACCATTACTCCACCTTCTTTTAGTTTAGGCAAGTAATATTCAATGCACTTTTTTAAAGTTTCAATAGTGTGAGGACCATCATCAATAATAATGTCATACTCACCCATTTGGTTTACAGCATCTGGGTTGTAAGCATCACAGATACCAATCCTTACTCTATCTAAGCCACGATACTTGTGATTAATGTTATCAACAATGTCTAGGCCTGTAATCTGACCCTTAGTAAAATACTTACTCCATAGTGAAAGAGATGCTCCACCATAGATACCAATTTCTAGTAACTTAATTTCTTTGTCTTGGTATTTTTTAAACTCTTCATTATAGAATCCTTTAACAAAGTCATGTTCACCTTCGTAACCACCTTTGTCAGTTCCTACACCGGGTTCTGCCGCCCAAGTAAGGTATCTATTTTCTTCTAGTAACTGAATTAAGTCCACCTTTATTTCTTCCTTCTTAATTTAGATATTACATTCTTGTAATCATCTTCAACTTTAGTAAATTTATTTAGTATATCAGTTTTAATAATATCTGGATCTTTAACTACTGTCTCAACATCCTTAAAATATTTTTCAATTTCATTTTTATAGTTCTTTAGAGAATAAAGAAAGTTTTCTAATTGATACTTGTCTTGCTTAAGATTGTTAATAGTTGTAATTATATTACCAATACCGGCAATTCCCGCTAGCATTGTGGTAATGTCTAAACTATTAAAGTTAAAATTAAACATAGCGACCTTGATGGGACTTGAACCCACGACAACTGCCGTGACAGGGCAGTGCTCTAACCAACTGAGCTACAAGGCCTCGAAGGACTATGCCTTCGGTGCAGACTTTGCTTTAGCAGGTGCTGGTGGTGTTACAACAGGCTTTGCTTTAGGCTGTGGTAGTGTACCAAGCAACCAACCAAACTTTGGGTACTTCTTTTCCAAAGCATTGACTACTGTGTAGTACAAACCAGAGATTACTGGTGTCAATGTAGCAAAGGTTCCAGTATTAAACTTTCCAACTTTTGTTGCAACCCAAGCAAGGATAGATCCAATGATTGCAGCAACAAATGCACGACCTGTTGCTCTTGTGGTAGTTGTATTAAGTGGAGTTGACATTTTTATTCTTCTTTCTTTTTATTGTTAATACTTTTTGTAGGGGGATTTTTAACAAGTGGTTTTTCTATAACTTCTTCAACAACAGTTTCAATAATTGGTGTTGGTTCAGTTGCAATGATATCTTCACCAAATTTAACACTATGAGTAATGTTCATTACTTGGTTTCTAAGGCTCATCATTAGTCCTTCAATTGTCTCTTTGATTTCTGACTCTACCAAGTTTTCATCAAGTGAATTTCGGGATGTGTAATTAATTGTAATTGTAACTTTCATGATACTTACTATATATGCTTATTTTCTAAAAAACAAGATTAGTTTATACTTGTGCAATCAACATCATATGCACTTGCAAGGTCAGCAGGCATTATTTGATAAGGGTTACTATCAAAAATAACACCACCTGCCCATAAACTTTGAGCAACTACACCAGAACAGATTACACTATTGCCAAATGAGAATTGAAACTCAATACCTGTAATAAGTTGCAAAATAATACTAAGGATAGTAAACCAACCATACTTATCTTTTACAAAACTTCTGGCTGCTGCAACTGTTTGGTCACGACTTTGTTTATTAAGTTTGGTGCTTACAAGATAATATTCAGATTCTTTGTATTCATTAATGTTTGAGTAACGAACACCACGACCAGCGGCTTCAACAACTGTACCATCAGTATCAACAATCATAGCAGCATGGTTCCAGTGAGAATAGTTTCTCATTTTCCCATGATATCTAAAAAATTGTCCTGCTCTAATACACTTTGCAAGTATTCCGGTTGTTGAAACTAATATAAAATCACCTGGTGTAAACTTTGGTGGTTGTTGGCCTACACTATAAACTTTATAGCTCACTAATCATCCTCATCATCGTCATCATCATCATCGTCATTGTGACCGGCTTCATTATCATAACCAAAATGCAAACTTGCTGAAAACCAGCCCTCTAGACCAAGAACAGTTCCACCTTGAGTTGCTTCAGGTAATTCAATTGTACTTTCTACATTTTCAGATTCAGTTTTTTCACCTTTAAGACTTGCTGCTATTGAAAAGTCCAAAGGTCCTTTAGCATTTTCTTCTGCAGGCATTGTTGATTCTGAACCAACTTCTGAAAACCAACTGTTAAATGGTATTGGACCACCATCTGCTCTTGCTGGAGAACTTCCTGAATTAAATACAGTTACTCTTGGTGTACGACTTTCTTGAGGTGCTCTATTGACACTGTCCATAACAGTCTTTTTGTCAAATGGTTGAGCAAATTGACCACCACCACCAGCATCTTGTTCAGTAGCAAAAACTTTTGGAAGTTTTGTAACATTAGTTGCCATTGAATCTAAATCTTCTGGTCCCATAATGTCATCATCCAAGCTAGTAAAAGCTTGTCCTTCATTTCGAAGTGAGCCTGGATCTGCTTGTTTAACCCAAGAACTTCCACCCCTACTCATACCCAGACCAAAAACACTTACAGTCTTTCTCTTCTTTTCAGGGATACCTGGAGGATTAGGCCCAATAGTATATTTTTCTCTTGGTACAACTTCTTCACCATCTTTAGTGTTTTCAGTAAGTATTTCATTAACACCAGTATCACGGGCAATACCATCAAGTTGACCTTTACCGTCACCTAATACTTCAGTAGTTGCTTTTGGCAATCTCATAATTTGAATTTTTCTGATACTATCACCGGTAGTTACTCGGTCAATAAAATAATTTAAAGCTAGTTTGTCTCTAACTAAAGTTGGAGTAAGATTATCACTTATAGTAAGTGTAATTGAGAAAGTATCACCGTCAAGAGTAACTTCTGGTTCTGCACCTAAACCTTGAAATTGGTTTATTAGACTTTGAACAACCCCGTCACGATTATCACTGGTTACTCTGTCACTAAATTTGCACTTAAAAGTTCTTCGTGTACCCATAATTCTCCAGTTCAGTACTAATATGAGTACTACTGAGTTTTACAGGTTTGGATATTTAAGTTTCATGAAGTGTTCTAGACTAGAACCTTCGTATCTACGACAAAGATAGTCTAGGCTTACAAACATTGGGTCATAAGAACCGTCTTTAACCTGATGCTTGACAACAATGCCACGCCAGTGGGCATTTCCTTGGGGTCCTTTATAATCTTCATCGTGAAGGTAACATGCACCGGCTACAAGACCATGTTGACTCTTACCTGCAACAAACCTAAGTCCGTACATAAGTGTCTGCTGGTGACCCATTGAAAAAGAGTGACCAATTGTCTTAAGACGGGTTTCAATATTTTGTCCACCATAAGGTTTACCGGTCATTGGATTGTAGAAAAAGTGTGAGTAGTAAACTCCATCTAGGCAAATAGGTTGAGTGTAAGGACTAACCTTCCAACCACTTCTTTCATAGTCAAGTTTTTCAAGGCTTAGCATGCCTTCAAGTTGAGGATTAGCATTAACTGTCCTGTTAATTCTATCTTCATGGTTTCCTAGAGTAACATATCTCTCAGGATTCCAAATCTTTGCTTTATTCTTTCTACGACCAGTATTGTAGTCATAGAGTGGTTGGTTTAAAATTCTCCATGCTTCATTAGCAGCATCTAGGTCATCTTGATAACGGCGACCTTCCATCTTTTTCATGCCTTTGTCATACATAGACAAAGAAGGCATGTCAGCATGGTCTCCAATGTGGATAATTTTAATATTTTTATTGTGATATTCATCAACAATAAATTGACCAATCCAACTCAAGTGGTCTGTAGGCACATCAAGTTTTGCTTGAGTGTCTGGAATCATAATGTGTGTTACAGGTAAGTCTAGTACATCTGAAATTAGTTCGGTCACTTCAGCCCCTGTTAGTTATTGTCTGACCCATCATCATCACCCGTACTGGTATCTGGTACCTCTACATTATTTTCAGAGTCAGATGTTTTCTTTTTTTCCTGTTGCATCTCTTCAATATAATTATCTGCGACTGCATTTTTTAAATTCTTTGGTGCTTGAGAATACCTAATCATATTAGTGCCTTTCTAGGTGTCTTTCAACTTTCTTGTCAAGATTTTCTTTAAGAAATTTTATTGCTTTTTCTTTAAACTTAGGAAGAGGGCCTTGCCAAGTGACAGCATTATTTCCAGAGGTCATTACTTGACCTGTGTACCTTCCTTCATTACCTATTAGCAAAGATTCAAAGGATAGTTCACATTTTTCACAGAGCCATATTTCAATAGTTTCAAATGGTAACTCTACTTCAAGGTCACCATCATAATTACGATTGATGGAAACCCCTTCTGGTAATTCTTGTGTCATATATATATTATTCGTTATTAAAGGCCGACATACCTAGGTGTTGTAAGTAGTCTTCCACTTCCTGGCCATTTATTTGTGCAATAGTATGTAGTGTAGAAAGTAAAACTCCAGTTAATGCACTGAAAAGTTCTACTGGATTACTTTCTAATACCATTGCATATGCTGTATCTTCTTGTCCACTAAGAATTGCAGTTAAGATGGCAACAACCCGACTGATGTTCTCTGCAGTAGGGTCCATTTACTTTTCTCCAAGTGAAGCCTTTAAGAACCAATTCCATTTTTGGTGTTGGTCAATCCGTTCAGCAATAAAATTGGCAACGCCTTGCTCATTACTGTTATTGGCAATTATAAACGCTTTTTTAATATTGTCAATGTATTGAGTGTTCATTTCTAAAAACTTTTTAGAAAGCTCAATCGGATCTTCACTTATTAATCCTACTTGTTCAATTGATGAACTACTAGCAAGTTCACTCATCATAAATGGAGCGACACCACCTAGTTTTACTATATTTTCTGCGATTGGGTCAATGTGTTCGTAAATATCATCTACTATTTCATCGAAGAACTTGTGATACTCATAAAAATCTGAACCTTTAAGATTCCAGTGAAAACCGTGGATGGTGTGGTAAAGGACATAGGCTTCAGCCAAAGTTTTCTTTAGAGACTCAATAAGTTCATTTTTTGATTCTGTTTTTACAGGTTCTTTTTCAGGTTCCTGTTCAGCAAGGATACGAAATCCATTCCAATCAGACATACTAGAACCAGTTAACTGTATTCCCGAATGAGTCATCAATTGAGTGCTCAGTCAACTTGCTAGCAACACGGAGTTTCTTCTCTGTTGTTGCCTTCTTTGTGTCTAAGTTTTCCTTCTTTGCACGGCGGCAAATTTCTACATTAGAAATAAAATTGTCAATGATAGTTGCACGCTTTTCCATGTCAAGAATTGGAAGTGTCTTCCTCTCAACGTAGAAAGCAGCAGCCTCACGAGTACTAATCTGGTCTTGTAGCAATGCGTTATTCTGGTCTTCAAGCCAAACTTCAGCACCTGCAGTTACAAAGTTAATCCAATCAGCATCTTTGAACTCATTCTCAACTTCAGAAGCGGTGCGGTAAAGGAGACTTCCATCATCTTCACCCAATGAAAGTGTTCCAGCTGGATTAACACGGTATGTACTTGCAACAGTTCCTCCTGGGAGGCTCTGAAGGTACTCTTCGTGGTCGTAATCAACCCATTCACTTGCCAACTTTTCAAGTTGACTCTTTTCTTCATCAAGTTCAGTGATGTAAGTAGCAAGACGAGTAAGCTCAAGTTCTGGAACGTTTGGGTTGCTTGCTGCTACCCTCATGTCATCCAAAACATTCTGCAATCTGTCTAGGCGGTTGAAGATACTTTCGTTAGTACCATTAAACCACTGTGAGTCAGCAGTTGTTACATTTGCTGTTCTGATAATTTCGTTATAATCCATTTTATTTCCTATGTCCCTTTACTGAGATTAATTACAAGGAGAACCAAATTCATGGTCTCCTCCACAACTTGTACAATACGCTCTACCCAAGTGGTCTAGTTCATCTTTTTGGATGCCCATAGTTGGGTGAAAAAATTTAGATGACATTGGTGTGATTCCTGAACCAATGTCCATGTTACTACCTACCTCAACTTCATCCTCGGTTTGCACGGTGCTACCAGGAATAATTCTTTGTAATACATCTGAGGCTACTTTAGGTTCATCTTCTTCTGTGTAATCTATGCCTTCAACAATTTTACTAGGTGCTTCTGTAAAGAATGGTATTGCTTCAACAATCTTTGAGCTTTGCATCCTTCTTTGTTCCATATAAGCAGATTGTCCGGCTCTTTGCTTTGCCTTCTTTTCTGCTACTTCATCACCCGGGTCATAAGTATAGCATTTTGCACTTGCACCTGGTCCTTTATAACCTGGAAGGCCATCACGACTACAAGCTTCAGGTTCACTACCAGCAAACTTAAAATCAAGTGTAGCACTAGCTAAAATACTTCTGCAACTAGTGCACCAAGTTTCTTCACCAACACTAGAAATTCTAGTTATAGTAGTACCTTCACAAAGTGGGCAAGTATTCATTAATCCTCGAAGAAGTTCTCAATAACATCGGTTGGGAAAGGTAACTTTGAAGAAAGAACACCTATAGGCAAATTTTGATGTGTATCTGTAAAGTTACCTGGACCCTTAGGATTAAATGTAGGTTTTGGAGTTTCTCCTTGAGGCACAATTGATTCATGCATTGCATGATAATTAGTGTGGCCAAGTTGGTCACAAAGTTTACAAGTATTATTGTTTACTTCTTCTAATTCATGATGCATTGGAGACATTAAAGCCATATTCATAATCATATTTTGCTTTTGTTGCTTTTTTACTTCTTCTGATTGTTCTAAGGCATGGGCAAAATCAAGAGGACCGGCTTCTTTTAAACTATCATTAGAGGCATGTGTTGCAAAACTGTGACCGTCGGTTAGTTCAAGTGGGCCTCGGTCAGCTTCACCTTGAGTCATACGAGGATTGTTATTACTGTTTGGCTTAATGTCGTAAAGACTTTGTGGTGCAGATTTTTGAGGACCTTCATGGTAATGCTTGAACTGGTCATAACCGTGAAAATAATCATCTGAAAGTTCAGCAAGATCTTCATCCATTGGTTTACCGGCTTTTGCATCTTCGTAACCACGGTAGTAAAGAGTAGAATCACTCGCACTCTTTTCAAAAGCAGAAAGGTAGTCATCAGTTGATGCAAGACGAGTTTCTTCATCTGTGGTCTTAATCATTTTACCACGAATAACATCACCCTCATCAGCATCTTCAGGAAGTTTAGATGCTACCATAACACCATCAGCATTCTTCATTTCTTCTTCTTCTCTTGCATCATGGCATTCAGGAGCACCACAGTGAGCAGACTTAATGTGTGCTTCACTTTCAGGAATGTAGTAGTTTTCACATGATGCACACTTGACCTCACCATTTTCAATTACATATGCAATTGCATTGAATGAACTCATAACTGCACCATCCATAGGTGTCCCTTCTGGCATTGCAACACTTGCTGGTGTACCTTGTACATTCATTTGTGGTGCAGGTGGTGTAGTAACTGCTGGTGTTGTTGCTGCAGGGTTGTCTGCACTTGCTAAACTTCTTGGTAGTTCATAATCCACGGGCGTACTAAATCCTTCTCCCAAACCTAGTTGTTCTAGAGGTGTTTGGGCTCTTGGAGGAGTAGTGACATCTACTCTTTCCGTTCTATTTATATTAGTGTCTGTATTAGTTGGATTGTCCTGTGCTAGTCTAAGTTTTAAAGATCCAATAATCTTTTGAACATTACTAGTACCTGGAAGAGTTCCGTTTTCAATTGACTCAAGGTCATCATCTGCGGATTTATTCCCCATCCCACTGTCTACTGACATTTTTTCCTTTAATATAGTTCTTTAACTAGAATGATTTTTTGGCATTTTTACAATAGTTTAAAATAAAGAACTAATGTCAAAAGTCCCTTTTCTTAAAGCTTGAGCATGATTCTTGGTTTTTCTATCTTCTGCATATTGGTTCATATCCATTTTTTTACCAGAAGCATCCCAGTATTCATCAGAAGTTGCACCATGTTTAATTGCTTTTCTAAAAGTTTCATCACCTTTAATTATAAGTGGTGAAGTTCCTTCAGAAAACTTAGAAACCGCTTTACCAGCGTCTTGGTGACTTAAACCCATACCTCTATAGTCAGAATAACTAGAAAGTATACTCCTTAATGATGCTCTGGCTTCTGGAGTTGACTGTTTAATACCTTTTCTACTGTGGCTTGCAGTTATTGCAGAGTGAAGTTGTTTAAACTCATCATGACTACCACCATTTTTTCTAAACTTAGCATACTCATCTAGTGGTGTATAAAAGTGTTGCTCTGAGTCCTCATTACCAAGAATATAGTCTTTAGAAGTTGCATAAGGCATAAGTAGTCTGTGTGCTTCTGTTGCCTCTTCAGGAGTTGCTCCAGAAATAAGTGAACTAACAAAATGGCCCATGTTTCCTGGAATTATATTTTTATAACCTGCACCTGAACCTTCATCTATTGTTGGGAAAATTCTGTGTTGTTGTTTAATATACTTTTTTAAGTTATCAGGCTTAGATTCTAAGTCTTCTGGTTTTAATGAACCAACAAAATAAGCTTTATTTAATACTGAAGGATGGATATTGTGTTCCCAGGCTTCAGAATAAACTGGTAAAGGTATACCTGGGTGCAAACTACTAAAGTCTTCTGGTTTGAACCCTGAACGTAACATTCTAGTTACATGGGGTACGTTCCCCATTAAATATTCTTGTTTTTTGGTTTCACCTTCAGGGTCTAAACTTCTTAACTTATCAAAGTTAAGTCCATACTTAGGCCATTCAGCAAGGTAGTCACCATCATATTCATAAGGTGCAGGACTTCTTTTAATTCCCATATTAGTTCCAAGAACTTACTAGTTCTTTTTCTCCTAAAATTTTGTCAATGTTTGAAAGTGCACTTGAAAGTTTTCTAAATTCATTGTCAATACTAGCTTCATGCAAAGCATTTGTTTCATTCAAAATCTTTGTACTAAGTGCTCTTGCATCTGTATGAGCTTTTGTAAATTCATCCCAATCTTCATCAAACCCTCCACCTTTTACATACTTATCAAGTGTTTCTAAAGCATGGTTCCATGCATGATAGGCAGTTATGTTATCTGGGTGGTATCTTGGGTGATTTAAAGGCAAAAGAGCTGCTCTTGCGTGAACATCTCTAGCATCAGATAAATACCCCGTTAATTTATTTAATGTATCTGCTGCAAGCTCTTGATTACTTGGTGTTTCTGGTTTTACTTCTTCGCTCATGCTAATGCCTCAATGTCTTTCTCAAGTTGTTCAAGGTTTAAGCCATTATAACCATCTTTTTGAGAAATTTCTGGAGTAATAATTGCCCATGCTTCATCCATGTATTGATTAAGCCAGGTATATTCAATTTTTTGAACTGCACCCCAGGTAATTGCATAGAAATATTGTGAGTCATAACCAACTAGAATAATGCAGTGACCACCAAGGATTTGGTCATCTGCTGGTGTGTTAGTTACTGCCCAGGGTTGGTGTTGTTGGAACTGTGTTTCACAAGCGGCTGGAACTCTAATCCCAATATAGCATACACCGAAAGTATTAATAACTTGTTTAACCTCATCTAGGTTACTAACTGGTACCGGTGCATAAGCTATTAACTGACGGCCTAGAATTTCTTTACTCTTCCAAGTTTGGAGTAGTTGTGCTTCTACAGCACCAACATCTTGTCCATTATTATAAGTTAAATAAGCAGTAACAGTTTCACCGGTTGTTGGGAAAGTTTCTGTTTCTTTTTCTTCACTAGCAGTTGCCATAAAAGCATGTACCATACCAGCAAAGGTACAATCACCATATTTGTCATTTCCTAGCATGTCCCAATTTGAAACTTCAGGCACAGAAACACTTTCTGGTGCTTCTGGAAGTGGACTATTCAAGTATGATGCCAACATATTTAATCCTGTAGGCATTTCTGGTGCTAGTTTACCTAACTTACCAATTGAACGTTCTTCTGACATTATTGATTCCTTCTTTTTCTAGTTATTTGTTCTCTGTGAGGTGGTGGACTAAAAACAGCATCATTTAAAGTTGGTTGAAATTGTGATTGGTGATAATCTTTCATTTCTGCAATATGATTAGCTACAGGCCAATGGTAACTTTCTCCACTATTTGAGTCCCCACCGGTTGCTCTTGCTATTATAGGTGACCATTTGTCACATACCCTCATTAAAGCTGAATGGTCTAGGTCATTTGGATTAATGTGGTCTGAGTTAGACCAATAATCCCGATCTCTAACTGTTCCATCTTTTAAAGGAGTAGAAGTGTATTCTTTCCAAGCTTGACGGCGAGGGTCAGTTGGTGCAGTAAATGCTGTCTCCCCTTTAAACTTTTCAAACAATTGTTTGTAAGTGTCATCAAGAGCTGCTTCTTTAATATAACGACTGTTCCAATTCATAGTTTTGCCTCTGGATCTTTTGGCTTTTGTTTATTATGAAAAGTATCCCAGGGACCTTTTTCTTTACTTACCTTACCAATAAAAGCAGTTATTGGAATATCTAGTTCTTTGTAAGCCAAGGCTCTGTGGTGACCGTCTAAAATAAAATACTTATTATTTTTTGGGGCATCAATAAGAACTACAGGCTTTCTTTTGCCTTTTTTAATTTTCTTGACTTTACTCTTTACAAGTTCTGGTTCTTTTCTTGCAGTCCAAGTATTTTCAGTAGAAAAATTAACTCTATCTAGAGGAACTTCTACAGGACCAATCCAGTGTGCATTTTTAATCCAACCCATGTCTTTTTCATAAAAACTTTTAGAAAGTTGGTACCAAACTTTTTCTTTTGAAGATTTTTTAGCATATCTCTCAGACCATTTCATTCCAACTGTTCCTTGTACTGGAGTATTGGAATTTTCTTCTTGTGTTTTTTCTGAAGGTTTGGAACGAAAAATTTTAAAATGTGGTATACGACCAGTTTGAAGAAGTGGTGTAATAATATTCATTGCTTGGTTAATACAGTCTGTACAACCTATTTTAGCATCAATATGCCCTAGCTTACATGTCATTTGATAAGACCTCTTACATATCTCTCAGACCAATTCATAGTTTATTTCTTTTTGTTTGGTTGAAAACCCATTTGAGGCCTAGGAAGTTCTTCATTATTTTCTGATGGTTCAATATAATCACTGCTTATAGCACTAGGGAGTTCTTGTTGCTCTCTTTTTTCATTATGTTTATTAATTCTATCCATAATAAAGGGTTGAGCTACAATTGCAGCTGGGGTAAGAAGTCCTAGCAATTCAGCGGTAGAAGATCTTTTCTCTATATTATAACGTTTATTCCAGTTACTCATTTTGACTCCTGGGAAATAATTAATCCCTTAACATATTTTTCTGCTTCAAAGTCAGAAGCGGCTGCGGTATGAATACCACCATGACCTCTGTGGTGAAATTCACAAAGCCATTCAAGGTTATCGGCACTTTCTACCCATGCGCCTACGTTTTCTGGGTCTGAGATACCAGGGTAGTCGATTTCTAGCCATTTTAAGTCTACACCATTTTGTAAACTGAACTCAACATGACTATGATGGAGTTCAAGAGGTTTTTCTAAAGAACATTCACTAAAGTCATTACGATGCAGACCAATAGAGCACTGCGCAGTATCTTTCGTTCTCTGCCTGTAAGAATTGAAATCTTTGTAATGTGGGTCGGAGGTGCGCTCAGGGTGAGCAGGATAATGAATAGTATAGTGGTGAGTAATATTTCCATCATGTGCCTCGACTGTCATACCACTAACGTGACAGTTAGGGGAAATTACATTTAGTCTAGGTCTTCTTCGCCTGTGTAGACTACATCCATCTGAAGCTTTGACCCATCAAAGTATTCTTGGAAGATATTAAAGAACTCAAAAATACTAATCTCTGTTCTAAAAGTAATTTTGTAACCCTCTTTAGTACCAGGGTCACTAAGTGAGAGTGTATAACCAGTTCCTACAAGTTCTGGATTGTTTAGATACTTGTCAAGACCTTCCCAGAAGGCATATCTGGTTTCACCTAGAGATTGGCTTTGCTTGCAGTTGCAATTTTCACAGTTACCATCATTGCATTTACTCATATTCACTCCCATATAACGACTCGTTGTAGACTTCAACAAGTCATTATATATCATTGAGGATTATTTTCAAGTTGTCAAATTTCATTTTACTTGGAATTACTGGAATTAAAGAAAAACTTTTTAACTTTTGAAGAAAAAGTTCTCTTTTTTGCTGTAGTTCCTTCACCTTTTATAGATTCCCAATCAATAGGAGTTGGTGTTGGTGCAACTCTAAAAGTTTTTTGTCTTTTGGTCTTAGGTGGCTTTGGACTTCTAGCAAGTTCAGTAGGAGTGAGTTCTGGTGTGCTACTTTCTGCTCCTCTGGAGTTACCACGCAACCTATCACCTAGTGCAGTTTTCCAATTTTCTGTTTCTTGAGCAAAACTTCCTACAGGAGCACTTGCAACATACCTGTGTTGACCTTTTTCTCCTAAGTGTTCTTTAAAAACATCTTTTAATGTAGTATCATCACTGTCTTCAACTCTTCTTTGGAAAGAAGTATCATACATTTGAGACCAAGGTGAGTGTGCTCTCTCGGCCATTGTCCTAATTCCAGAACCTTTAGTAACATTCCCAAAAGCAGTCATTGCAGTTTGCCATCTTTCTGCATCTTCTGGGTGGGGCTCAAAGTGTTCATTAACATCGGTGATAAAACTAGCTGCACGTTTTGACATATAAAGTGGTCGAACTCTAGTTCCATCCTGCAAAGTTGCTCCATTACCATGGTAAAGACTTTGGACATCTTTTTTATATTTTTCAACTTCACCTTGAACTGCCTTATGTGCTTCTGGAGTCCAAGAAATTTCACCATCAACAACTTTTATATCAGGGTGACTTGACAATCTTCCCATTGCTTCATGGTAAAGTCGTCTTTCTACAATTCCACCCCGGGCAAGTGCGTTACTTGGGTGGTCATCAAAAGTTCTACCCTCAGTATCTGTTGTACTTCCAAGGGTTCTTGTTCCATTTTCACCATCTCTTACCATAAAACTAGGAGTTTGTAGTAAGTGACCAAGGGTTACTTCATGAGGTGCATCAAGATTTCTTCCTGAATCTTCAGTAATACTAGGGAATTCTGGATTAACTGCAAGTGCTTGTTGTTGAAGGCCACGTTTTTTGTGCATTGGCGTGCCTTCCGGGACTCTCGGCCTCAGTCTAATACCAAAAAATTGGTCAAGAGTTCTTCCAAGTAGTGCGGGATGTGGGCCTGAATCATTAAATCCACCCATTCCAAAGGCTTCATCGGCAAGTTCACTTGGTTCTTCGCCCGTCTTCCTAGTAGTCTTTAGATACTTGGTCTTCATTGGACCTTGGTTTAGACGAAAGTGTGTCTTAAAGTGCGAGTTATCAGGCGTAAATGTCTCTTGACTTCCGCTTGGCATTGAAAACTCCGCTAATTTTTTTCGCGAGCCCCCACTTTCCCCTTTATTAAGGGGTTGTGAGTTGAACACCTTAGCACCTCTAACTCTCTTACACTGTGTACACTTGTCACCATATTGTGCAACATGTTCATCAAGTGCCTTAAAAGCCTTATCTGATTCTGGATTATCACCAGAAAGGAATGCTCTCATGTAACTCATAGTGCTTTTGTGGTCGGCGTCTATGGCATCTTGTTCGGTTGGTGGTTCCCAGTTTGAGTTAAACACCCGACCGATTCTTGGAACACTAATCTTACCTTCTTCAATGTGGTCGGTAACTTTCATGTCCAGTGTAGAACCGCCAATAGGTTCTGATTTTTTCTGGCCTAAGTCAGTTTCTGTAGTGTCCTGGGAGTTAAATATCATTATACTACTCTATTGATATAAATTGGTATTTACATTTAGTCACAGCAAGAGTCTCGCCATCCGCATGTTTTGCATTTAAAGTGAGCGTGTTCTGGGTCTAATTCATTGCCACATAACGGGCAACTATCAAAGATAGCGAGGGGACAGTTTTCTATCAAAGAACTTGCCTTTCAGCATTAGCTCTTAATTGTTCGTAAGGACCAGTTTCAAAGTGTTCATCTGGGTGGTTATACAGTCCAGGGCAGAATCTTCTAGTTGTACTCATACACTTTTCATGCATTGGAAAATATTCAGCCGGTTGAAGACTATTTACATTAGGACTACTATCAGTAAATCTAGTAACAGTTTCATCTCTTTTAAAAGGAACACCACAGAAGACACACCTGTGTTCTGTTATAGCTTTCATTGCATGTTCTTCATCAGGGTTTGCTAGTGGATCTTGAATATAAGGAACAGGAGCGTACTTAGGCATTGGTTTCATATGCATAAAGTTACTACTTGTTTCAGTCCAGAACTTTCTAGGTAAACCTTCTTGACCAGGAGTAAAGTCTGACCAATTCTCATCTTTTATAACTTCTTTAGCAGTCTTAAAGTAGTGACTAGAGCCATTACAAAATACACATTTAGATGGTATCTTACTATTGGCGTATCTTTTATTCCAACTAGAAGTAGTCAACCTTCTATCCCTTCTTTTTTCTGCATATTCTGCATTTACTTTGTCAGCGTAACTTTTACAAAGTGGGCATTTACAACCAGCCGCTCTTCCCAGTTCAGTCCCATGCTTTGGGTGTTCCGGATCTGCTTGTAAAATAGTTAGTAGTTCACTTCTAACTTTTTTTCTTTGAATCTTACCGGCTTGCTTACAGTCACCACATCTACAACCAAAACTAGCGTATCCAGTATAAGTTCCGTGGAATGGGTGGTCGGGGTCAGCTTGCATAGCCGCTAATCCTTCAGACCTATAACTAGTTGCTTTACTTGAACACTTATCACACCTACAACCGGTAGCATAACCTGTGTACGTACCGTGAAGTTCATGGTCTGGATCTGATTCTAGTGTTTCTTTTATTCTACCAAGATATTCTTTTTGATAGTTACTATGTGCCTCTGAACAATCATCACAGCGACAACCACCAGCACTATAACCCTCATTGGTACCATGAGGAACTTTCTCCGGGAAGTCCTTGTAATACTCACTTCTACCAGCCCAAAAGGCAGCACGGTTCTCTTCACTGTCTTGCCATACTGCGTATCTTAAGTTCCAGTTCATATAAAAAAAGGGGACGCGCCCCATCTACCTTTCGCGAAGCGCTACGACTAGACTATAAGTCTTTTGAGTTGAGTGAATTTACATTTAAGAGGGATCATAACCAAAGTCTTGAATAGGGCCGTGGATGTATTCGTCTGTTATGTTTTCAGGAGTATGGACATGGTATAGGTGACGGGCCGGAACTCTTTGGGTAATTATAGGTCCCTGTCTATTAACTCGGTAATGAAAAGCTTGATATTGGTCGGTTGTAACCCAATCACCCTTTTTTAATTTGGTTTTTGTATCTGAACCTTGTTCAGCAGCACGATAGACTGTAACCAAGCGGTCAGGCTGCTCATGAAACTTCTTAATCTTAGTCAATGCGCTCCTCATATCAGCAGGAATCTTGCCATTATTACTATTTCTAACTTTTTGTTCAGCTAGTGGGTAAAATTTATGTAGTGGGGTACCAGTCGTAGAGTCAGCAGGGGAATGTCTTTCATATTCCATTGCGTATCTAGTATTCCAGTTCATTGATATTTCACCTCGCCTACAGCATTTCCTTTATGTTGTGCATTCTTAGTACTACCATCAGCAAATGTTACTTTTCCATGTTGAAACGGTATAGCACCTACGAATGGTGTAGTACTAATATGATTTTTGGGAATATAGTAAGTACCCAATGCTGCTTCAGGACTTGTAGAGT